>Ga0308004_10000008_pt1 | contig 131150 bp, 119 predicted proteins | sample Neamet38_FD_203156 | JGI IMG/M metagenome (GOLD analysis project Ga0308004, IMG submission 203156) | Marine microbial communities from water near the shore, Antarctic Ocean - #38 | ecosystem: Environmental > Aquatic > Marine > Unclassified | place: Southern Ocean | collected 2014-06-06 | reverse complement strand
TTGAAAAAGGAATGCTTTATGCATACCGTGACCGTAAAAACAATAAGAGAAACTTCCGTTCTTTATGGATTGTGCGTATTAACGCTGCAGCTCGTTTACATGGAATGTCTTACTCTCAGTTTATGGGTAAAGTGAAAGCTAATAGTATCGAATTAAACCGTAAGGTTTTAGCCGATTTAGCCGTAAACAACCCAGACGCATTTAAGGCAGTTGTAGAGAAAATTAAATAAATATAAATTACTTGCTTATAATAAAAACCCAAACGTCTTTTCGTTTGGGTTTTTTTATTACATTTAGTCTTTTTTAAAACACTCCTACCAAATTTATAAAAATGAAAATATATTTATTAGTATTTACAACAGTTCTGTACGCATCAATTTCTTTTGCCCAAGAAACAAAGAATAATAAAAACGGTTCCATTGAAGGAGAGTTTGATAAGATTTACAGAATATCTACAAACTACCAAGTTTATAAGGTAATTAATAAAGAAAAGTTTTTAAGTTTAAAACAGCAAGTTTTAGATTCTTTAAAAACATCTCAAAATCAAATAATAATTAAAAATAACCTTCTTAAAGAAGCACAAGTAAACGAAAGCAACACAAAAGAAATCCTTTACAAAACTAAACTAGAATTAGAAACTAGTCTTCAAAGAAAAGATTCTATTTTTTTATTTGGTAAACAACTTAGTAAAACTATATATAACCTTATTTTATGGTCTATTATCTTAGTACTACTAGCTGGGTTAATTTATTTTATATTGAAGTTTAAAAATAATATTTATCTTACTAAAAAGGCTGAGAAAAATTTAAAGGATGTTGAAATTGAATATGAGCAACACAGAAAAAAAACTTTAGATAGAGAACAAAAATTAAGAAGAACATTCCAAGACGAAATAAATAAACAACGAAATTCATAAACAATACTTCAATTTATTACTATAAAGTAAACTTTATTTAATGTTTATCTACTTCTATTAAACTTATATGAATAATTAAGAACAATTCTCGTTTTCAAAAAAAAATTTGTAATTTTATAAACTAACTTTCTAATTACAAAGATTGAATATATTACATATAAGTGCGGAATGTTTTCCGATAGCTAAGGTTGGTGGTCTTGCAGACGTTGTTGGAGCATTGCCTAAATATCAAAAAGAACTAGGGAGTACAGCTAATGTGGTAATGCCCTTCTACAATAACAAATTTACACAAAGTAATACCTTTGAAGAAGTTTACAAAGACTGTATTGCTCTTGGCCACGAATATTATAATTTTAGAGTTCTTAAACTTCTAAACAACAAACTAGGCTTTGCTCTTTTCTGTATTGATGTACCAGATTTAATTTATAAAGAATATGTTTATTCTATTGATGATATTGAACGTTTCTTAGCTTTTCAAGTGGCTACATTAGATTGGATTTTAAGTCTAAAAGAACAACCTAATATTATTCATACACATGATCATCATACAGGATTAATTCCGTTTATGATGACACAAAGTTTTAAATACAAAACTTTAAAGCATATACCTACCGTTTTAACCATTCATAATGCACAGTACCAAGGTTGGTTTTCTCATGAAAAAGCAAATTTAATTCCTCTTTTTAATACTGAAAATGCAGGTTTATTAGATTGGGCAGGAAATATAAATTCTCTGGCAACAGCTATAAAATGTGCTTGGAGAGTTACAACTGTTTCCCCTTCTTATATGGAAGAATTAAAAACAAAAGCAAACGGATTAGAAGACTTGCTAAACCACGAAAGCGCTAAATGTATTGGTATTTTAAACGGTATAGATTGGGGTGTTTGGAATCCTGAAACAGATGAAAAGTTAATAAAAAACTATAAGACTTCTACTGTAATTTCTGGTAAAAGTGCTCATAAGAAATGGTTATGTAAAGAGTTTAACTTAGATGTTAAAAAACCACTTTTTATATTTATTGGAAGATTAGTTGGCGAAAAAGGAGCAGATCTCTTCCCTGAAATTTTTAGAGAAGCTTTAGCAAAAGGAACTATTTCTATTCTATTATTAGGTTCTGGCCATAAAGAAACTGAAGAAGCGCTAGCAAAAATACCCCAAGAAAACTTTAATACATTTATTGGTTATGATGAAAAGCTAGCACACATTATGTATGCAGGTGCAGATTTTCTATTAATGCCTTCTCGCGTAGAACCTTGTGGTTTAAACCAAATGTATTCTTTACGCTACGGTACGGTGCCCGTTGTAAATGCTATTGGCGGTTTAAAAGACACCATTATAGATCTTACCGAAAAAGAAGGCTTTGGCATTGTGCATAATGGAGTTACTGTAGAAAAAGTAACTGCAGCAATTGTTAAAGCAACCATATTCTTCGATCAAAAAGAATTCAAAAAAAACCTAAAAAAAATAATGCAAATAGACCATTCATGGGGTAATTCTGCACAGGCATACGTAAACTTATATAAATCTCTAACAAATTAACTATGATAAATGATCAAGTACTAGGTATTATTTTAGGTGGGGGACAAGGATCTAGACTGTACCCTTTAACAAAAGACAGGTCTAAACCAGCAGTGCCAATTGCAGGTAAATATAGGTTGGTAGACATCCCTATTTCTAACTGTATTAATGCAGATATTAAAAGAATGTATGTGCTAACGCAATTTAACTCTGCCTCTTTAAATGCTCATATTAAAAACACCTATCATTTTAGTTTTTTTAGTGACGCTTTTGTAGACGTTTTAGCAGCAGAGCAAACCATGCAAAGCGATAAATGGTTTCAAGGAACAGCAGACGCTGTGAGGCAAAGTATGCATCATTTTTTAGCAAATGATTTTGAATATGCTTTGATATTATCTGGAGACCAATTGTATAATATGGACTTTAAAGACATGATTCAAAAACATAAAGATAGCGGTGCCAAAATTTCTGTAGCCACCTACCCCGTAAATGCAAAAGATGCCACCTCATTTGGTCTTTTAAGAACCGATAGCGAAAATACAATTACCTCTTTTATAGAAAAACCTGCTTCAGAATTATTGCCAGATTGGACGTCAGAGGTAAGTGAAGAAATGAAAGGTGAAGGAAGAAATTATTTGGCCTCGATGGGTATTTATATTTTTAATAGAGACTTATTAGTGGAGTTAATGAATAATCCTGATACCATTGATTTTGGCAAAGAAATTATTCCGCAAGCTATTGGAGAGCACAAGACCATGAGTTATCCTTATGAAGGATACTGGACAGATATTGGGAATATAGATTCTTTCTTTGAGGCAAACTTAGGTTTAACAGATGATTTACCGCAATTTAATTTATATGATGAAAATAGAGTATATACAAGAGCACGTATTTTACCCACTTCAAAAATTACAAATACCATCTTAAATAAAACAGTTATTGCAGACGGATGTATTATAAATGCTGAAAAAATAGAAAGATCTGTTATAGGTATTCGCTCTAGAATAGGTAAAGAAACTATTGTTACTAAGACTTATATGATGGGTAATGATAAGTATGAATCTTTAGCAGAAATTAAAGATAAGCAGATAGATATTCAGCTTGGTATTGGAGATAGATGCTTTATAAATAACTGTATTATTGATAAAAATTGTAGAATTGGAGACGATTCTAGAATTAATGGAGGCTTGCATTTAAAAAATATGGAAACAGATACTTACTTAGTAAAAGACGGTATTGTAGTTATCAAAAAAGGAGCAGTAATTCCTAAAGGAACTGTAATTTAAAATATTTAAATTTAAAACCATTAAATGTCTAAAGTTATAGCGCATAGTTTATTCTCAGATTTTGATATTAGTCTTTTTAAAGCTGGTAAACATTATAAATTATATGAAAAATTTGGCTCTCATATAATTATAAAAGACGGCATAGAAGGTACTTATTTTGCGGTTTGGGCGCCCAATGCTAAAGAAGTTTCTGTAATTGGAGATTTTAATTATTGGAATGACCAAGAACACCAACTTAGCGTAAGATGGGATTCTAGCGGAATATGGGAAGGTTTTATTCCTTATGCAGGCAAAGGAAATACCTATAAGTATAAAATAATAAGTACCAACGAGGTTTCAGAAAAAGCAGATCCGTATGCACGTAGGTGCGAACATCCTCCAAAAACAGCTTCTATTATTTGGGAGGATAATTATTCTTGGAAAGATAAAACCTGGATGAAAGAACGTAAAAAGTACAATGCTTTAAATGCACCGTATTCTGTTTACGAAGTTCATTTAGGTTCTTGGAAACAAAAAGTAGTAGAAAACAGGTTTATGAGTTACACAGAATTAGCTGATGAACTTGTAGATTATGTTGCAGAAATGAATTTTACCCACGTAGAATTAATGCCAATAATGGAGTTTCCGTATGACCCAAGTTGGGGCTATCAATTAACCGGTTACTTTGCTCCTACTTCGCGTTTTGGCTATCCAGATGAATTTAAATTTTTAGTAGATAAGTTTCATGAAAAAGGAATTGGTGTGCTCTTAGATTGGGTACCCTCTCATTTTCCTTCGGATGCACACGGTTTGGGAAATTTTGATGGTTCTAGTTTGTATGAACATCCCAATCCTCAAAAAGGATATCATCAAGACTGGAAAAGTTTAATTTTTAATTATGGTAGAAATGAGGTCAAATCTTTCTTAATAAGTAACGCTATATTTTGGTTAGAACAATATCATGCAGATGGTTTACGTGTAGACGCTGTTGCTTCTATGTTATTTTTAGATTACTCTAGAAAAGACGGTGAATGGGAGCCAAACGAGTTTGGTGGTAGAGAAAATTTAGATGCCATTGCATTTCTAAAAGAAATGAATATTGCCGTTTATGAAAATTTCCCAGATGTACAAACCATTGCAGAAGAATCTACTTCGTTCCCAAAAGTATCTAGTCCAGTTTTTTCTGGCGGATTGGGTTTTGGTATGAAATGGATGATGGGTTGGATGCATGATTGTTTAGATTACTTTGCTAAAGACACTATTTACAGAAAGCACCATCAAAACGATTTAACTTTTAGTTTAAATTACGCCTTTACAGAGAACTTTATGCTACCCTTGTCTCATGACGAAGTTGTGTATGGTAAAAAATCTATTTTAAGTAAAATGCCAGGAGATGAATGGCAGCAATTTGCCAATTTACGTTTGCTGTATAGCTTTATGTATACACACCCTGGAACAAAACTACTTTTCCAAGGCTCAGAATTTGGTCAAACTATAGAATGGAACTTTCAACAGAGTTTAGATTGGCACTTACTAGAACATCCTATGCACAAAGGTGCACAAGGTTTAGTAAAAGATTTAAATAAATTATATAAAGAGGAACCTGCATTGCATGAAAAACAATTCTCATCTGAAGGTTTTGAATGGATAGATCATGGTGATCATGAAAATACTGTTATTACCTATATAAGAAAAGGAGAACAAGAAAAAGACCAAGTAGTAATTGTATTAAACTTAACACCCATACCTAGAGAAAATTATAGAATTGGTTTGCCTAAAAAGGGGACTCTAACAGAAATTTTTAATAGCGATGCTTCGAAATACAATGGAACCGGAGATTTTACAAACAAAAAACTTACTTCAGATAAAAAACCTTGGAATCTTAGAGAACACTCTATAGCGTTAGATTTACCACCATTAGGTATGCTTGCTTATAAATATAAGTAGTTTTAAATAACAGCTCTCTTTTTTATTCTACTATTATTATGATAAAAAAAGAGAGCTTATTTTTTAGACTTCACAATAAAAGACACTGTTTATAAGACTAACAAAAAAAACCTAAATCCTTTTGTAAAAAAATTATATTCTACTCTCTTTTAATCAAATAAGTACTATTTTTAAATTTAAAATAGAGGAATACGTTATCGCAAAAAAAGAATTTTAAATTACCTATTTTTTCGATTTTTATAGATGATAATACACAACCAAAAAAATGATTGTTAATACAGAACTAGAACAAAAAGGAAATTTATTTCCTTCAGAAATAATAAATTACACGAAAGATGTAGATACGTTACATTTTTCTACAAAAAACGGAGTAGCCCTTCAAGTTACCGTTGTAAGAGATAGTGTTATCCGTTTTAGATATAGTACCACAGGTAAATTTGAAAATGACTTTTCTTACGGCGTTACCATACATGCAAGCAGAGGATATAGCTTTTTAGAGGTCTCTGAAGATAAAACACATTATATTATAACAACCTCTAAGTTAGTTTGTAAAATAGAGAAGCAAAGTCTGCAAGTAAGCTTATTTGATGCTATTGATAGCAAACTAATTAATGAAGATGAAATTGGTTTTCACTGGGAAGAATGTTATGAACATGGTGGCGACATTGTAAAAATGAGTAAGACTTGTCAAAAATCAGAAAGTTTTTATGGTCTTGGAGACAAACCCGTAGATGTAAACTTAAAAGGAAAACGTTTTGAAAACTGGGCAACAGACTCTTATGCTTTCGGTAAAAATACAGATCCTATTTATAAAGCGATACCTTTCTATACAGCTATACAAGACAATAAAGCTTATGGTGTTTTCTTTGACAATACATTTAAAACTTCTTTTGATTTTGCACAAGAAAGAAGAAATGTCACAAGTTTTTGGGCACAAGGTGGTGAAATGAATTACTATTTTATCTATGGCCCACAAATGGAAGATGTTGTTAAAAATTATACAGACTTAACAGGTAAACCGCATGCTCTGCCTCCATTATGGGCTTTAGGATTTCATCAATGTAAATGGTCTTATTACCCAGAGGCAAACGTAAAAGAAGTAACAAAAACGTTTAGAGATTTAAAAATTCCTTGTGATGCTATTTACTTAGATATCGATTATATGGATGGTTTCCGCTGTTTTACTTGGGATAAAAACCACTTTCCAGACCCAAAACGTATGGTTAAAGAACTGGAAGATGATGGATTTAAAACCGTTGTTATTATAGACCCGGGAATTAAAATAGATTTAGAATATAATGTTTTTAAGGAAGCATTAGATAAAGATTACTTCTGTAAACGTGCAGATGGCCCTTATATGAAAGGGAAGGTTTGGCCAGGAGAATGCTATTTTCCTGACTATACAAAACCAGAAGTTAGAGAATGGTGGTCTGGTTTGTTTAAAGAACTCATTGAAGATATTGGTGTAAAAGGTGTGTGGAATGATATGAATGAACCTGCCGTAATGGATGTTCCTAACAAATCTTTTCCAGATGATGTACGTCATGATTATGACGGAAACCCTTGTTCACATAGAAAAGCACATAATATCTACGGAACACAAATGGCACGTGCAACCTACCATGGTTTAAAAAAATATGCATATCCAAAAAGACCTTTTGTAATTACAAGGTCTGCTTATTCTGGCGCACAACGGTATACCTCTACTTGGATGGGTGATAACGTAGCCACCTGGGAACATTTAGCAATAGCAAACAACCAAGCACAAAGAATGGCCATGTCTGGCTTCTCATTTGCAGGATCTGATATTGGAGGTTTTGCAGAACAACCACAAGGAGAATTATTTGCACGTTGGATTCAATTAGGCGTTTTTCATGCCTTCTGTAGGGTACATTCTTCTGGAGATCATGGGGCGCAAGAACCTTGGGTTTTTGGTGAAGAAATTACAGATATTGTAAGGAAATTTGTGGAATTAAGATATCAACTTTTACCTTACTTATATACTGCTTTTTGGAAATATATTAATGACGGCACTCCTATTTTAAAATCTTTAGTTTTATACGACCAAGAAGATACAGCCACACATTATAGAAGTGACGAATTTGTTTATGGAGAACAAATTTTAGTTTGTCCGATACAAGAACCAAATGCGAAAGGAAGAAGAATGTATATTCCTAGAGGTAAATGGTATAATTTCTGGACAGATGAATTGGTTGAAGGAGGAAAAGAAATGTGGGTAGATGCAGATTTAGACAGCATGCCAATGTTTATTAAAGAAGGCGCTGTGCTTCCAAAATATCCTGTGCAACAATATGTTGGTGAAAAGAAATTTAATGAAATTACTTTAGATGTTTACTATAAAAAAGGAAAAGAATCCTCTAAATTATATGATGATGCACATGACGGATATGATTACAAAAAAGGGAGATTTAGTTTAAGAACTTTTAAAGTAACCGGAAAAAAACAAGAATTAATTATACAACAACATAAACGTGGAGCGTTTAATGCAGACTACAATAAATTTAATATGGTATTTCATAATTTACCATTTGCAATTACCTCTATTCAAATAGACAATGTAGAAATTAAATTAGAAAATATAAATACTGCTAAAACACAAGCTATAACTATAGACAAAGAGTTTAACGAATTGCATTTATTTGGCAAATAAAAACACTCTTTACTGCTATTTTTTTAGATGATAAAAAAAAAGCCTCAGATTTTATTCTGAGGCTTTTTGTATTTATGTAGCATGTGGTTTAGATACCATCATTCAAACTCTTTAGCTTCTCTGTATTTTCTGCCAACATTAACTCATCTATAATCTTTTGAATATCACCATTCAAAATATTAGGTAAATCGTATAATGACAATCCAATTCTATGATCTGTAACTCTTCCTTGCGCATAATTATACGTTCTAATTTTAGCACTTCTGTCTCCAGAAGAAACCATAGAACCACGCTTTAAGGCGTCTTCTGCATTTTTCTTTGCCAACTCCATATCATATAGACGAGAACGCAATACCTTAAATGCTTTTTCCTTATTTTTATGCTGTGATTTCTGATCTTGACACTGTGCAACCAACCCTGTTGGAAGATGCGTTAAACGCACAGCTGAGTATGTTGTGTTTACAGACTGCCCTCCAGGACCAGAAGAACAGAAAAAATCGATTCTTACTTCCTTTGGGTTAATTTCTACATCAAACTCTTCTGCTTCAGGAAACACCATACAAGTAGCTGCAGAAGTATGCACACGCCCTTGTGTTTCTGTCTGCGGCACGCGCTGTACACGATGCACACCAGCCTCAAACTTTAATGTTCCGTATACATCTGGGCCATTAACTTCAAACTGAATTTCTTTAAAACCACCATTCGTACCTTCAGAGTAATCTACCGTAGAAACTTTCCAACCTCTGCCTTCGCAATATTTAGAATACATTCTAAATAAATCTCCCGCAAAAATACTTGCTTCATCTCCACCTGTTCCTGCACGCAATTCTACTACTGCATTTTTAGAATCTTCGGGATCTGTAGGTATTAGTAAAAATCTAATTTCGTCTTCTAAAATAGGAATTCTAGAATTGGCTTCATCAATTTCCATCTTTGCCATCTCGTTCATCTCTGCATCAGAACCGTCTGCAAGAATTTCTTTTGCCTCTTCTATATTATTGGTTAAAGTTTGATATTCATCTCCCTTTACAACAACACTTCCTAAATCTTTATATTCTTTCATCAATTGCGCATAACGCTTCTGATCCATGATGATTTCTGGTTGAATAATCAAATCAGAAACCTCATCATAGCGTTGCTTAACAATTCTTAATTTATCTAACATTTGTTGCTCTTTTCTTGGAATGCGAATTTACAATTTTTATGGGAAAGTTAAATATTTCGTTTTGAGTATATTTTAGGACCAATAACCGATCTATCAAAACTAAATATATCTAATATTCAAAAACTCCAAATTCACTAGTAATGGTTAATTTTTTAGTTTCTGAAGCTGCTACCTTACCAACAATTTGTGCATTTACATTAAAAGATTTAGAGATAGCAATGATATCTTCTGCTATTTCAGGAGAAACATATATTTCCATTCTATGTCCGCAATTAAAAACCTGATACATTTCTTTCCAATCTGTATTCGATTGCTCTTGTATCAATTTAAATAATGGTGGTACTGCAAACATATTATATTTTATGATATGCAAATTATCTACAAAATGTAAGATTTTAGTTTGTGCGCCACCAGAACAATGAATCATTCCGTGAACAGTATCTGAATTAAATTTTGATAAAATTTCTTTAATAATTGGCGCGTATGTTCTTGTTGGAGACAATACTAATTTACCTGCATTAATAGGAGAATTGACTACCTTATCTGTTAATTTTGTATTTCCAGAATACACTAAATCTTCAGGAACTGCTGCATCAAAACTTTCTGGGTATTTTTCTGCTAAATATTTATGAAAAACGTCATGTCTTGCAGAAGTTAGGCCGTTAGAACCCATTCCGCCATTATATTCCGTCTCATAACTTGCTTGCCCAAAAGACTCTAAACCAACAATTACATCGCCAGTTTTAATGTTTGCATTGTCTATAACATCTGTACGTTTTAGACGAGCTGTTACCGTAGAATCTACAATAATTGTTCTAACCAAATCGCCCACATCAGCCGTTTCACCACCGGTAGAATGAATGGTAACTCCGAAGCCTTTTAAATCTTCGATTAATTCTTCTGTTCCGTTTATAATTGCTGATAATACTTCACCAGGAATCTTACTTTTATTTCTTCCTATTGTAGAAGATAACATAATATTGTCTGTTGCACCAACGCACAAAAGATCATCAATATTCATTATTAATGCGTCTTGTGCAATACCTTTCCAAACAGAGATATCTCCAGTTTCTTTCCAATACATATAAGCCAAAGAAGATTTTGTTCCGGCACCATCTGCGTGCATTATTAAACAATAATCTTCATCATTTGTTAAATAGTCTGGCACAATTTTACAAAATGCCTTTGGAAACAGACCTTTGTCTATATTCTTAATTGCATTGTGTACATCTTCTTTTGATGCAGAAACACCTCTTTGTGCGTATCTTTTAGAAATTTCTTGACTCATTTGTTTGTTTTACCGATTTACAAAGATATTTATTTTTAAAAAAAAATACGCTATTAATATTAAATATTATAATTTATTTTCGTCACATTTAGTTCAAAATTAACGCCTAAACCTATTTAAAATGAAAAGATTTAAAATACTTTAACTAGTATTTCTGCTAATAATTTTCAACTTCTTTACTCTAGTTTCTAACATAGAAATGTTAAATATTAGTATTCTAGAAGATCAATAAAAAAGGTACTTATAGATTCATTATAGGTTACAATAAATACATCATCCAAACCATTAGCGGCATTTTAGAACTAAGCTGTATTCTTTATACCAAAATAAGTGTTGCTCTAAAAATTATTACAAATATTAATGCTATTAAAAATAATATTAATTTTAGTAGCTTAATGAACATTGGAAGTACTGTAAAAAATAGTGATATTTAAAGAACTATTGGCTCTAAATTTCAAGTATAGAGTCTAAAGAGATACAGCAAATTCTAACAATTAATTCTGAAATAACACCTTCTTTAAATTAAATTTTCCTGCAAGCTTTTGCGATGGTAAAAGGAAAAATTTATGACCGAACTATATGATTACGTCCCTAAATTATTGCTATAACACGTAGGTTATGATTTTAATACTGCTCTCAATAATTTAATGAAATAATATTCTAGTTAACAGATGAATCAAAATTTTGTTGTAAACAATTATAATATTTATCAATTTATTAGAGCGCCTATTTCTTCTAAAAATAGGCGCTCTAAATATTTATGAAGTAAACAGTAGTTCTCTGTATTTTGTTAACGGCCACAAATTGTCATCTACCATAGTTTCTAACTTGTCGCAATGGTATCTTATTTGCTCAAAAAATGGTTTTACTTTGCTACAATATTCTTCCGCAGACTTTAAACCACTTTGTTTATTTGCCTTTGCACGCTGTTCTTCCATTTTAATAACTAAAGAATTAATTTCTGTAATGTGATTAGAAATAATCATAATTAACTCTATTTGTTCCTTTGCAATGCTCTTGTATTCTCCGCCAAAAATTTCTTTTAAATTTTTTGTATTTTCAAGTAATGTATTTTGGTATATAATTGCTGTAGGTACTACATGATTTCTAGAAATATCTCCTAAAACTCTACTCTCTATTTGCAAACGTTTGGCATATTCTTCTAATTTAATTTCATAGCGGGCTTCAATCTCTACTTGATTCATTACACCCATTTCTGTATAAAGGTCTATCGCTTTTTTAGATATTAAGGCCTTTAAAGCTTCTGGCGTGGTTTTATTATTACTTAAACCTCGTTTTTTAGCTTCCTTCTCCCAAGCACCCCCATAACCATCTCCATCAAATCTAATTTTCTTAGATGCTTTAATGTATTCTCTTAATACATTAAAGACAGCTTCATCTTTTTTAAGATTATTAGTATCTATTAACTTATCTACGTCTATTTTAAATTCTTTTAATTGTTTAGCAACAATAGTGTTTAAAACAGTCATTGGCCCAGCGCAATTTGCGGAAGAACCAACGGCTCTAAACTCAAACTTATTTCCTGTAAATGCAAAAGGAGAAGTTCTATTAATATCTGTATTGTCTATTAATATTTCAGGGATTTTACCAATAATATTCAGTTTTAAATCTGTTTTTTCTTTTGGTGATAATTTTCCTTTGGTTACATTTTCTAATTCATCTAATACCGCAGAAAGCTGGCTACCAATAAAAACTGAAATAATTGCTGGCGGTGCTTCGTTTGCACCCAATCTATAATCATTACTTGCAGAAACAACAGAGGCTCTTAATAATTCTTCGTTTTCATAAACAGCTTTAATAGTGTTTACAAAAAAAGTTAAGAATTGTAAATTCTTCATTGGTGTTTTACCCGGACTTAAAAGATTGGTACCATTCTCTAGAGACAAAGACCAGTTGTTGTGTTTCGCAGAACCATTAATACTTGCAAACGGTTTTTCATGAAATAAAACTTTAAAATTATGTCTTTTGGCTACTTTATGCATCACATCCATTAATAATGAATTATGATCTACCGCTAAATTTACTTCCTCAAAAATAGGCGCCACTTCAAACTGGTTTGGTGCTACCTCATTATGTCTTGTTTTTACAGGAATACCTAAAAGCATGCACTCTTCTTCTAACTCTTGCATAAAGCTCATTGCTCTTGCCGGAATTATTCCAAAATAATGATCATCTAATTGCTGCCCTTTCGCTGAAGAATGGCCTAATAAGGTTCTACCAGTTAATTGAATATCTGGCCTAGAAAGTGCCAAAGCATCATCTATTAAAAAGAATTCTTGCTCCCAACCTAAAGTAGCATTTACTTTATTTATATTTTTATCAAAATATTTACAGACTGCCGTAGCGTGTGTATCTATTGCTTGAAGTGCCTTTAATAAAGGCGTCTTATTATCTAAGGCCTCCCCAGTATAAGCAACAAAAATTGTTGGAATACAAAGTGTTCTTTCATAAATAAAAGCAGGAGATGTTGGGTCCCAAGCTGTAAAGCCTCTTGCTTCAAAAGTATTTCTAATACCACCGCTAGGAAAACTAGAGGCATCTGGCTCTTGTTGCACTAATTGCTCTCCATCAAATTTCTCCATGGCCAAACTACCGTTAATAGACTCAAAGAAAGCATCATGCTTTTCAGCTGTTGCCCCTGTTAATGGTTGAAACCAATGTGTGTAATGCGTTGCACCTTTAGATAAAGCCCAATCTTTCATACTTACAGCTACCTGATCTGCAATTTTTCTATCTATTCTAGTGCCATGCTCAATTGCATTCATAACACTTTCATAAGCTGCGCGTGTTAAATACTGCTGCATAGCAAACTTATTAAATACATTTTGCCCAAAAAGTGTTGACCTTTTTTCGGTCTGGTTGACCGTAACAGGTTTTCTTTGTAATGTTTCTTGCAAAGCATTAAATCTAATAATTGACATATTGTTAGTTTTGTATGTGTTTTTTTTACTTATAAATAAATCACCCCCATTAAAATTAGGGATAAAATTATTTTACAGCAAAATTAAACATTTTACCCCTATTTTTTTTGATATCTTGGTAAAATATTTCATTTTTGCAAAGTTAACATCACACAAACAATTATTATGGCAAAAATTAAATTAGAATACATTTGGTTAGATGGTTACAAACCAACTCAAAACTTAAGAAGTAAAACCAAAGTTGAAGAGCATGAAAACTTCCAAGGAACAGTTGAAGAGTTAGGGCTTTGGTCTTTTGATGGTTCTTCTACAAAACAGGCTTCTGGAGGAGCATCTGATTGTATTTTAAAACCAGTTGCTATTTACCCAGATCCTAAAAGAATTAATGGTTATTTAGTAATGACTGAAGTAATGAATGCTGACGGTACTCCGCACATTTCTAACGCACGTGCTACTATTGAAGATGATGATAACGATTTCTGGTTTGGTTTTGAACAAGAATACTTTATTATGAATACAGAGACTGATTTACCTTTAGGTTTTCCAAGAGGTGGTTACCCAGCTCCACAAGGAATGTACTACTGTTCTGTTGGTGGAAAAAATACTCACGGACGTGATTTCGTTGAAGAGCATGCTGATTTATGTATTGATGCTGGATTAAACTTTGAAGGAATTAACCAAGAAGTTGCTTCAGGACAATGGGAATACCAATTATTTGCAAAAGGCGCTAAAAAAGCTGGAGACGAAATTTGGATCTCTAGATATTTATTAGACCGTTTAACTGAAGGTAAGGGAATGTATATTGAATACCACCCAAAACCATTAGGAAATACAGATTGGAATGGATCTGGAATGCATGCTAACTTTTCTAATACAATTTTAAGAACTTGTGGTTCTAAAGAAAAATATATTGAAATCTGTGAGGCTTTCCGTCCACTTGTAAAAGAACACATTGCCGTTTATGGTGAGCACAATGACCTGCGTTTAACAGGTGACCATGAAACTGCATCTATCCACGATTTCTCTTGGGGAGTTTCAGATAGAGGAGCTTCTATTCGCATACCAATTATCGCTGTAGAAAAAGGATATAAAGGATGGTTAGAAGACCGTCGTCCATCTTCAAACGGAGATCCATATAAGATTGCATCAAGAATTATTAAAACTGTAAAACCAGTTAAATAATCTTCTAGATTAAATGCTATAAAAAAACGCTAACATTTATTGTTAGCGTTTTTTTTATGTGGTAGTATTAAAAACTAAATAAATAAAGATAGCGTATGCTAAAAATAAAAAACATCCTTTAAACCTACTTAAAATAAACTTCTTTTTTATAAAAACTAAAGGAATCAATATTGCAGAAAAACCCAGCATCCAGAAAATATCTCTAGATAAAATTTGCGGCTCGCTTAAAGGGATTGGTATCTCTTTAATGATTGCCGTAACGCCTAACACAGAGCCAATATTAAAAATATTAGATCCAATCAAATTTCCTAAAGAAATGGCTTTTTCACCTTTTATTGCTGCAATTACAGAAGCTGCTAATTCTGGCACACTGGTACCAATAGCAATCATTGTAATTGAAATTACCCCCTCACTAACACCCATGCTTTTTGCAATATCTTTTGCGCCATCTACCAAGAAACCAGCGCCATAATACAAAGCAGCTCCTCCTAATAATAACCAAATAAATATTTTACCATATCCAATTTCTGCTAAAGCATCATCCACATCATCTATAACAATTGCTTCTTTTCTTGCATTTCTTATCAAGATAAATAGAAAAATAGCCAACCCTACTAAAAGTAAAACTCCTTCTAGTTTAGTTAAAACTGCATCATTCCTTAAAAAGTAATACAAAACAACAGAGAAAAGCATCATTACAGGCCAATTAAACTTATAAAAATCTTTTTGCACTGCTATAGGGCCTATAATTGCTGTAATTCCTAAAACAAGACCAATATTAGCAATATTAGATCCAATAACGTTATTTATTGCAATTGCCGGAGAGCCATCTAATGCAGCCTGTAAACTAACCAATAATTCTGGCAAAGAAGTAGCAAAAGAAACTACAGTCATACCAATAACCATTTTAGAAATTTCTAATTTAAAAGACAAGCTAATAGCTGCTTTCACTAAAAAGTCACCTCCAATAACTAATAATATTAATCCAACAATCACAAAAAAAATACTCATACATCTTATTTTTCACGAAGATACATTTTTATCACTTTAAGAGAAAAAGAAAAGATGAAAAGCAAAAAAAATACCTTTTAAAAAATAATTTGGGCTTTGAAATAACAATAATCTATTTACCTCTTTACTTACTGCTAATTTTATAGAAAAAATCTAACATATAATTAGAACAACTAAAATAGTTTGGGGCAAAAAATTGAAAAAATCTATAATTTAGGTATGCATAATAAATGTAAAACCAAATTATATAATAGAATTATAATTGTTTAAAAAAGTATCTCTGTTCTTAAATATCGACACAAGAATTTTGTAACAAAACTATATTATAAACTAAACCCACTAATTATAATACTTATTATTACAAAAAGAGCAAAAGACATTGTAGCTATTGTTTTTTTTTACTTATCTTATACTTGTTATGTATTAATGCAGTTCTTTAAATTAAGAGTTGTTTATTTTTACTAAATTTATCTAAGAATTTAATACTAATGAAAAAACAAATTTTTAAAATTATTGCAAAAGCAAATAAAGTTATTTTACCTTCTTTCACAAAAAAAAGGTTAGATATCTCTAAAGCTTCAAAAAGGCAATTAGCTATTATTGGTTGGAGGTCTTTTATTACTAAAAATTCACTAAACTAAAAACAACATTATGGAAACAGCTCACGTAACAATATTTTCTGGTTCTTCTATCATTGTAAAAGGACTTCAAAACAGATTAGAAGACCATCAAATAAACTGCATTATTAAAGACAGAGTAGAATCTGCAAGACTGGGAGGCTTTGGAGAACATAGAACTGCTATAGAAGTTCTCATCCTAAAAACGGATGTTGAAAAAGCACAACCAATTGTAGATATTTATAAAAAAGAAATTAATTCATAAAAATACAGAATAGCCTTTCTATATTGAAAAAACTCTATTATATTTGCACCCACAAAAATGGCCCTGTGGCGCAACTGGATAGCGCATCTGACTACGAATCAGAAGGTTACAGGTTCGAATCTTGTCAGGGTCACAAAAACTCATCTTTTATAAAGATGAGTTTTTTTTATTTTTAAGATAAACTGCAATAAAAAAGGTTTGAAGCACCTGCTTAAACCTCTTTCTGTGAGTAACGTTAAAATAAACTACTCTAAATTTAGTGAATATTTTTAACTTGTTTTTTACATAACAAAATTTTATCAACTAAAGTAAGTTCTATTTCTTACAAGAATATTTACTTAGAAGAAGTAATAAATCTGAGCTCTTTCTTTATGAATAAAAGAATGTATAAAACATTTCTTCACCTTATTTAGATGAGTAAACATTTTATACAGTACTCACTATTTATTTTAAAAAAATACTCCTAAAATTTTAAAGTTTGCATTTTCCTAGTTAAACTCACCATGCAACCACTCCATACGTTTCGTAACCCAATCTTTTAAATGCGATACCTCTTCTGCATGCGTGTCAAAAAAGACAGGATTAGGCCATACATAAACTCCTAAGGTTGGCCATTTTTCATAGTTTTGACTCTGAGCACGTTCTAAGTGATTTGCGTATTCATCAATTTTATCAAGAATAACATTGGTATTATTATAAAAATACATAAAACGTTCTTTTACTTCATTCTCAAAAGCTGGGTCTTCAAATAACCTTTTATACCAAGGGTTCTTTTTTATCCAAAAGCCATCAGTATATTGAGAATCGGCGTAATCTACATTTCCATAAGAAAGATCAAAATCCCATAAGGGTCCCATTTTAATTTTATTACCCGGTATATAATTAAAATAAATACTAGAATAATACTTTGCATCTACACTCTTCGCAATTTCTTGTACCAAGTACCAGTCTACAAAACTTGGCAAATCTATATATGCTTGGTACCCTGTTTGTGCGTCTTTAAAGTTTGTGCCAAAAAGCGCAGCTTCAAAATTATTTATATAGTCTTTAATTAAATCGAACTCTGCAGTATTGTAATCTACAGAAGGCTCTTTTATGTTAAATACATTTTCACTGTATTTTTCAGTAAAAATAGTTGGTTTAAAAAATACATCTTCTGGGTCTACTCTATATTGCTGATCAATTTCTACTAAATAGCCATTGTCTGGTAAATTAAGACGATTGCTTTTTACCTCTACTTTTTGAGCAATTAGATACGTACCATTGTATTCATCATTTAAAAATACTTCTGCATATTCTCCCTTTGGAGTATATTCTAAAAGACTCATTGCACCTAAATCGAAAGATATTTTATTTCTAATAAGTGATTTGTCTGAATACTCTGCCAAAAAGATCCATTTCTTATCTTCTAGCATATTTAACATAGGCATTTTGCTACCTGCTTTTAGTTGGTAAGGCTTTTTAGGATGACCCCAAGTAGAATTCCCTCTTCCTCTAATTTTCATTTCTTGCATGGCAAGATCTTCAAAGCCCAACCCCCCTTTAACCGTTACAAAACCTTCTACATAATCATCTTTTGAATTTATAGGCGTATTATTTGTATCAATTAAAATTCTTGGTAATCCTGTAAAATACGAGATTTCTATATAAAAATTCTTAGTTGATGAATTTTCAATATTAGAAACAACATAGATAACAGGTTTATTAAAATTGTTACTAGTTTCTCCTGTTACTTGTAAAACACTATTTACTAATGTATTGCCACCAACAAGGGTATAAGAAGCTACCAAATTCTCAATAGCACACAATTCATTAACAGCCGCAGAAAATGTATCTACACCATCAAAAGTTAAATTAACATCTTGGGTTAATGTTGGGTTAAGTTCTGCTAAAAAAGAAAATGATTTCATTTCAATAGCCTCTTCTGTTACAAAAGAAATTTGAATAAAATAGTTTTTAGAAATACTACTGTCTTGGGTTGTTACGCTATATTCAACTGTTTCTGTAAAATCATTACTTGTTACAAATTTTGTCTGTACCGCATCATTAACAGTAACAGTATCTCCTACAAAATCATAAGACGCCACTAAATTCTCTATATCGCACAGATAATCAAAAGAACCAGAAAAGATGTTTACACCGTCAAAAGTTAGATCTAAATCTTTCTCTAGAGTTGGATTAAATTCCATTAAGAAAGCAAATGAAGTCATTTCTGGAGAAATAGGCTGAATCAATCCATCTTGATCTTTGCTACAGGAAAATAAAATTAAAGTTAAAAGTAAAATGCATTTTTGTATTGCGCCTTTAATAGGGTATTGACTTCTTAATAACATCTTTTATATTTTAAAGACTAAGATATTCTTTTCAAACTACTTAGAACTGTAAATTACCCATACAAAACCAATACGCCAAACTACCTGTATACTATTACTGGCCATTTTGAGAAAAAAAACTATAAAATTGAAGAAAAACTTAAATTAACCCAAATACTGACGCATAGCAATGCGATGTTCTGGAAGACTCTTATTGTAATTTTCTACAACCAACTCTAAAATAAGTGCAGCCTTTACACCAATTTCTACCTTATTATTATATTTTGAAACATGTAAATTATAGGTGTTATTAATTTTTTCAAAAATTAAAAAATGAGTTTCATTTAAGACGGTAAAACAAATTTCATTTCCTGAAAACATTCCAGATTCATCTTTAAAAAAATCTGAGAATTCGAAATACTTAAATACGTTTTCCATAAATTATATTAATTCTGCAGATAAGCCTAATTGCAATAGCTTAGAGCATCTTGGTTCTAAATCTTTAAACTCGCCAGACTTAACTGTACACTTACCTTTATAATGAACTAGCGTTGCACATTGTTCTGCTTGCTCTAAGGTATGTTCACAAACATCAATTAAAGAATTAATTACATGATCAAATGTATTTACATCATCATTATGTAAAACAATTTCATGCTGAAAAATTTCTTTTTCTAAAATGTCTACTTCTTCTTGAATTTTTTCTTTTGTACTCATACTATAAAAATAAAAAATACTTTTTAATTATTATATTTTAAAGAAACCCAATTATTTCTTTGAATAAACTTTTCTAGTTTTAACCCATATTTAGAAACTTCTGCATCTATTACCGGAATATCTTGCTCATAGAAACCACTTAATAATAAAACTCCATTTGGCTTTAAACAGTTTGTATATACTTTCATATCCATTAAAAGTATATTTCTGTTAATATTGGCAATAATAACGTCGTACTTTTTATCTACTAAAAGCGATGCATCTCCTTCATAAACAGAAATATTTTCGCAATTGTTACGAGCAACATTCTCTATAGAATTCTCATAACACCAATTATCAATATCTATGGCATCTAAAGGTTTTGCGCCTTTCATTTCAGCAAAAATTGCCAAAATTCCGGTTCCACAACCCATATCTAGTACTTTTTTATTTTCTAAATCTAACTGCAACAAATGCTGCACCATCATGTGTGTAGTTTCATGATGTCCCGTACCAAAACTCATTTTTGGTTCTATTACAATATCATACTTTAAATTTGGGTTCTCATGAAATGGAGCACGAATACTTACTAGATCGTCTACCTCAATTGGTTCAAAGTTCTTTTCCCATTCTTCATTCCAGTTGGTTTGAGGCACTTCATTTTGATTGTATTCAATAGAAAATTCATCTGACTTTAACACAAAAATATCTGCTAAAATATCTGCATTCCAATCTGTTTTTTGAACATAAGCAGTTACACCCTTGTCTGTTTCTACAAAACTTTCAAAACCTACGTTTCCTAATTCTGCAATTAGAATTTCTGAAGTTGGTTCTTTTGGTGAAAATGTAAAATTGTATTCTATATAAATATTATCCATAATTATTAAATCAAAAAAAATGCATCAAGATTAAAAAAATCTCAATGCAAATTTATTAGTTTTCTTTGAAACTATGCTACTTAGATAGCATTAATAATTCCTGTAAAATCTTTTACACTTAAAGCTGCACCCCCAATTAAGCCACCATCTACATCTGGCTTAGAAAAAATTTCTTCTGCATTTGCAGGTTTTACACTTCCACCGTATAAGATAGACACTTTATCTGCTACTTTCTTGTCGTATTGTTTTTCTATAATACTTCTAATAAAAGCATGCATTTCTTGAGCTTGCTCTGGGCTAGCAGTTTCTCCTGTACCAATTGCCCAAACAGGCTCATAAGCCAAAATAATACTTTTCCAATCTTTTGCCTCTATATGAAACAATCCGTTTTTTAACTGGCTTTCTACCACAGCAAAATGATTGTCTGATTTTCTATCTTCTAACAATTCTCCGAAACAGAAGATTGCCTCCATTTCTTTAGCTAAAACTGTAGTTACTTTTTCTGCTAAAGCAGCATCTGTTTCATTAAAAAAAGTTCTTCTTTCAGAATGTCCTAAAATTACAGTTTGTACGCCAATAGCTTTTAACATATCTGCAGAAATTTCTCCAGTATAAGCTCCGTTTGCAGCTTGGTGCATGTTTTGTGCAACGACCTCTATCTTAGATCTTTTGGCAGCTTTTACAGCATATGATAAATTAACAAAAGTTGGTGCAACAATTACACGCGTGTTTTTAAGCTCGTTTGCTTTAATTGCTTTTTTTAAATCTTTTATTAAATTTTTACTTTCTTCTTTGTCGTTATTTAACTTCCAGTTACCTGCAACAATCTTTGTTCTCATAATTATAATTTTATAAGCTTCTAAAAGCTTTTTCAACATTAGTTTAGGGTGTAAATTTAAGAAATGGATTGGTAATTTATAGTTGCAAATGAAAATAGTTACTAAAACGATTTATATAACTAGTTTTAGCGCTTCTTCTACTTCACTATCAGTTGCACTTGTTGCATTAAACAACGTAATTTTGCCTTGTGTATCTAAGACTATATATCTCGGAATCCATCCTAAATTAATAAAATCTACAAATTCCCCAGATTTCATTCCTTTTGGCAAGTTGTAGTGTGCTCCTTTTATTTGAAATCTTTGAATTCCGTTTTTCCAAGCAATCTGATTCTTATCTACAGATAAAAACAAGAAAACAACTTCTGGATACTCTTTTTGAAGATTCTTAACAGCTGGCAATCCTTTTATACAGTCTCCACACCAAGAAGCCCAAACATCAATAAGTACTTTTTTTCCTTTGTATTTTTGTAATACTTCTTCGATGGAAAATACTGTCTTATTTAAACTGTAAACAGTATCATTTAAAGCCAATTTAGAGAATTGAGTAGGTCTTTCAAAATTGCAACTACCCAGCGCAATTAATAAAACAAGGAATATTTTTTTCATTACAGAATTGGGGTATTTATAAATTTTGTCTTCTTTCCTTTTTAAAACTTACAAAAGAAAGTCAAAATTAAGTATTTTTGTACAACTTTATAGAAATTATGACAACACAAGAATTAGTAGCTCAGATAAAAAAGAAGAAATCTTTCTTATGTATAGGATTAGATGTAGATTTAGACAAGATTCCTTCGCATTTATTAAAAGAAGAAGACCCTATCTTCTCATTTAATAAAGCAATCATAGATGCTACACATCAATTCTGTGTTGCCTATAAACCAAACACTGCTTTTTACGAAGCTTATGGTTTAAAAGGATGGAAGTCTTTGAAGAGCACCATTGAATATTTAAATGAAAAATATCCAGAAATTTTTACAATTGCAGACGCAAAACGTGGCGATATTGGAAATACCTCTACCATGTATGCCAAAGCTTTTTTTAACGATTTAGCATTTGATTCTGTTACTGTTGCTCCTTATATGGGAAAAGATTCTGTAGAACCTTTTTTAGCTTTTAAAAATAAACACACGATCATGCTAGCTTTAACATCTAACGAAGGTGCTTTCGATTTTCAGACAAAAAAAATTAATGAAAAAGAAGTTTATAAGCATGTTTTAGAAACTTCTAAAAACTGGAAGAACTCAGAAAACCTAATGTATGTGGTAGGCGCTACAAAAGCAGCATACTTTAAAGAAATTAGAAAAATAGTACCCAATTCTTTTTTGTTAGTTCCTGGGGTTGGCGCACAAGGCGGAAATTTAGAAGATGTTTGTAAATACGGTATCACTAAAAACATAGGTCTTTTAATTAATTCTTCTCGAGGAATTATTTATGCTTCTAAAGAGTTAGATTTTGCAGAGAAAGCGGCTTTAAAGGCAGCAGAGTTGCAAGTTCAAATGAAACCATTTATATAGATTTTTAGCAAACACACCTGCAATTATTACACAAAAAAAAGACGCTCTATTTTAAATAAAGCGTCCAGATAAAAAAATATCAATATTATTTATTGTCTTGTAAAGCAAAAACTTGCTTTAATAAAGTAGAAGTTCTTAAACCTGTCTTTTCACGAATTCCTTTTTCCTCAACTTCAATCATCTTAAAAACACCTTTTAAAGCTTGTGTTGTTACATAATTGGTTAAATCAGGATTTACCTTATTTACAAAAGGAATTGCATTGTATCTAGAAATTAAATTATTCTAAACTTTATCTGCACCTACCTTAGAGAAAGAATTGTCTATTACAGGAGTAAAACTTTCATACAAATTTTGTGTTGTTTTAGATTGAAGATAACTAGTAGCGGCGTTTTTATCTCCTAAAAGAATGTTCTTTGCATCCTTAAAAGAAATTTCTTTCACTGCCTTTATAAAAATTGGTGTTGCTGTTTTTACAGCATCTTCTGCAGCTCTATTTAAAACCTTTATACCTTCATTTGCAAGATTACTTAAACCTAATCTGCGCAAAGCTTTATCTACTACCTGTAATTCTTCGGGTAAGATAATTTTTACCAATTCGTTTCTGTAAAAACCGTCTTTAGAAGTTAACTTAGAAACCTGATTTTTAATTCCGTTATCTAATGCTTCTCTTAAACCATTACCTATTTGATCTTGAGATAAACTGGCACCCATTGGTAAATTCTTAACTACATTTTGTAATTCTGCACACCTTACAAATTGAATTGCAATTAATAGAACTAAAATCTTCTTTATCATTTTTATATTTTATCTATTCTTATTTACTTAAACGTATCTGTCTTTTTATCATAACCATAAGGGCAATGTTTACAACCGTTTTTACAACAATATCCTCTTTTACTATGAAACTGTGCCGTAAAAACACGGTAACCTTGCTCGTTTTCATAATAATCTCCTTCTTCTAGCGGTATTCTTTTATTATACATAATGCAAAAATAATACATTCAAGCATAAAAAAAGCGTTCAACAGAACGCTAATTTTTAATTTATTTATTTTTTCCTGGAGGAAACCTAGAAACAATCTCTTTTACAAATTCTTTAATTCTTGCTTCCTTTTTATCTCTATTTTGAATTTTCAGAGCGCCCGTTCCTACTCCTTGCCAAACCAGCTCTTTCTTTTCCTTATCTATAAAATCTATAAAAAGTGTTCCTTCTGTATATTGAGAAATGTTTACATTATTATTCATTCCATTTCCCATCCAAGGATTCCAACCCCAGCCAAAACCATAACCAAAATTATTGTTTTGATTCACATTAACTTTTTCTCTAGATTTTGTAAAAATACTCACCAACATATCGGGGTTTTCTGATTTTACCATTCCTAAAAGAGTTAGTTCTGACTCAATTGTTCTTAAAATTCTTTTTTTATCTAAGTCAGAAATTTCTGCTTTATCTATTCCTGTTTTATAAAAAGCAAAGGTTTTGTACTTTTTAAAATCTACTTTGCTATCATAATCTACAGCAACCTTTACAGAGCTACAAGAAGAAAATGCAATAACTAAAGCCATTAATAGTGGTTTTATATACTTCATAAGAACAAGTTTAAAATTAATTACACCTAATAAACACCAAAAATTATGCCAAATTACATATACGCAAACTACAAACATTAATTTTTTATTTTTTTAATAAAAAACTAAAGATTCGTGTAATATTTTAGGATTTTCGTAAATTGCAAGTCTAAAACCTAACATTTATTACGAATGGAACAAATTAACATCTATAAACCTATTCATAAAGTACGAATTGTAACTGCTGCTGCCCTATTTGATGGTCATGATGCTGCCATAAATATTATGCGTAGAATTATTCAATCTACAGGAGTTGAAGTTATCCATTTAGGCCATGACAGAAGTGTAGAGGAGGTTGTGAATTGTGCAATTCAAGAAGATGTAAATGCTATTGCAATTACTTCTTACCAAGGAGGGCATAATGAGTATTTTAAATATATGTATGATTTACTGCAAGAGAAAGGTGCAGGACACATTAAAATTTTTGGTGGCGGTGGTGGTGTAATTCTACCTGAAGAGATTAAAAACCTCATGAATTACGGTATTACTAGAATTTATGCTCCAGATGACGGCCGTGCATTGGGTTTGCAAGGAATGATTAATGACTTGGTAAAAACTTCTGATTTTGCTTTAGGTGATGTATTAAATGTTTCTATGGATCAATTAGCAAATAAAGAAATTGGAAGTATTGCAAGAGTTATTTCTTCTGCAGAAAACTTTCCAGAAATTGCAAAAGCAACCTTAGAAAAAATACATGCAAAAAATAAGAATTCTAAAACGCCAGTTTTAGGAATTACTGGCACTGGTGGCTCAGGAAAATCTTCTTTAGTAGATGAATTGGTGCGAAGATTTTTAGTCGATTTTCCAGAAAAAACGGTAGGACTAATATCTGTAGACCCCTCAAAAAGAAAAACAGGTGGTGCACTTTTAGGAGATAGAATTCGCATGAATGCTATTAATAATACCCGTGTTTACATGCGCTCTTTAGCCACAAGACAATCCAATTTAGCATTGTCTAAATATGTAAATGAAGCTGTGCAAGTTTTAAAAGCAGCAGAATTCGATTTAATTATTTTAGAAACTTCTGGTATTGGACAATCTGATACTGAAATTATAGAGCACTCTGATATGTCTCTTTATGTTATGACGCCTGAATTTGGTGCTGCAACGCAATTAGAAAAAATTGACATGCTAGATTTTGCTGATTTGGTTGCCATAAATAAGTTTGATAAAAGAGGTGCCCTAGATGCTGTTAGAGATGTGAAGAAACAATACATGCGCAATAATAATTTGTGGCATATTCATATGGATGATATGCCTGTTTATGGCACTATCGCATCTCAATTTAATGATCCAGGAATGAACACTTTATATAAAAGTGTTATGGATAAGTTGGTTGAAAAAACAGGAATTGATTTAAAATCTACCCTAGAAATTACCAAAGAAATGTCTGAAAAAATCTTTGTAATTCCACCAGCAAGAGTTCGATATTTGTCTGAAATTGCAGAAAGCAACAGAGCATATGATAAAAAAGTAGATGCACAAGTTGTGGTTGCTCAAAAATTATATGGCATTCTTCAAACCATCGAATCTATTACAAACTCATCCGTAGAAATTATTAAAATTGGCTTAAATGAGGATAAAATATTATTACTTGAAACTACGGAAAATGACAAAGCATTTTTAAAACTGCTTTTTGCGCAATTCGAAAAAGTAAAACTAAATTTTGATCCTTACAACTGGGAAATAATTTTAAATTGGCAAGAAAAAGTTCAAAAATACAAAGACCCTATATATACATTTAAAGTACGTGACAAAGAAATTCAAATAGAAACGCATACAGAGTCGCTGTCGCATTCTCAAATACCAAAAATAGCTTTGCCAAAATACAAAGCTTGGGGAGATTTATTACGTTGGAATTTACAAGAAAATGTTCCAGGAGAATTCCCATACACAGCAGGTTTGTATCCGTTTAAGAGAACAGGTGAAGATCCTACAAGAATGTTTGCTGGCGAAGGGGGACCAGAAAGAACCAATAGAAGGTTTCATTATGTGAGTTTAGGAATGGACGCAAAACGCCTTTCTACAGCTTTCGATTCTGTTACTTTATATGGGAATGATCCTGGACGAAGACCAGATGTGTATGGTAAAATTGGAAATGCAGGGGTTTCAATTTGTTGTTTAGACGATGCTAAGAAATTATATTCTGGTTTTGACCTAAGTCATCATATGACTTCTGTTTCTATGACAATTAATGGCCCAGCCCCTATGCTACTTGGTTTCTTTATGAATGCCGCCATAGACCAGAATTGTGAAAAATATATCATAGAAAACAAGTTAGAGCATTTAGTTGTAACAAAATTTAAGGAGGTTTATGAGTTAAACGGATTAGAAAAGCCAACTTATCAAGGAGCATTACCTGAAGGAAATAATGGTTTAGGATTAATGCTTTTAGGGTTAACCGGAGATTTAGTATTGCCTTCAGCTATATATCAACAAATAAAAAAAGATACTTTAGCCCAGGTTAGAGGAACAGTACAAGCAGATATTTTAAAGGAAGACCAAGCACAAAATACGTGTATTTTCTCTACAGAATTTGCTTTAAGATTAATGGGAGATGTGCAAGAATACTTCATTGAAAAACAGGTAAGAAACTTTTACTCGGTTTCTATTTCTGGATATCATATTGCAGAAGCAGGTGCAAACCCTATTACGCAACTGGCATTAACGTTGTCTAACGGGTTTACGTATGTAGAGTATTATTTGAGTCGTGGAATGGATATTAATAAATTCGGACCTAACTTGTCTTTTTTCTTTTCAAACGGAATTGATCCTGAATATTCTGTAATTGGCCGTGTAGCTCGCAAGATATGGGCAAAAGCAATGAAAATTAAATATGGTGCTAATTCAAGAGCACAGATGTTAAAATATCACATTCAGACTTCTGGGCGCTCCTTACACGCACAAGAAATAGATTTTAATGATATAAGAACCACGTTACAAGCCTTATATGCCATTAATGATAATTGTAATTCTTTGCATACAAACGCCTATGATGAAGCAATAACAACACCTACGGAAGAATCTGTAAGAAGAGCGATGGCAATTCAGTTAATTATTAACAAAGAATTGGGCTTAACAAAGAATGAAAACCCAATTCAAGGTGCTTTTATTATTGAAGAATTAACAGATCTAGTAGAAGATGCCGTTTTATTAGAATTTGATAGAATTACAGAGCGTGGTGGCGTTTTAGGAGCGATGGAAACCATGTATCAACGTTCTAAAATACAAGAAGAAAGCATGTATTATGAAACATTAAAACACAATGGAGCGTTTCCTATTATTGGTGTAAATACTTTTTTAAGTTCTAAAGGATCACCAACAGTTCAGCCAGAAGAAGTAATTCGTGCAACGGAAGAAGAGAAACAATTCCAAATTCAAACAAAAGAACTACTGAACGCAGCAAATAAAACTAAAGTAAAAAAACAAATTTCAATCTTACAGGAAGCTGCCGTTCAAAATGAAAACTTATTTGACAAACTAATGGAAGCAACTAAAATATGTTCTTTAGGGCAAATTACAGAGGCCTTGTTTAAGGTTGGTGGACAATATAGAAGAAATATGTAGGTAAAAGGTTTAATTTAAGTAACATCTTAAATTAAACCTTCTAATTACTTTTTGATGCCAAAATATCAAACCATAATAAAATCTATATTTCACTTAAAATCCGTAAAATTTTGCGGATTTTGTCTTATTATGCAATAAATAAGATGATTACCTACTAAAATAGTAACATAGTGTATTATTGTTCACTTTTTTTACGCAATCTTTAAACAATTTTTTATAACTTTGCTTTTCTGTTTTAAAACCACAGTTTTTTATGAAAAATAATTTAGCTAGTATGCTTTGCTTAGATCTTTTTGTATCATCTCAAGATGAGCAAGAACACGATGCTATAAAAGAACTCATAATACCTTCTACTGCAATTCAGCCTCCTTTAATTAGTTTCAACTTTTATATTAATTCTTTTACTGCAGAAATAAATAGATTAAATAGACAGCGAGATATAAAGTCTATAAAAGAATTTGGTGATAAGTTTAAATGGGATGATAATCTTGATGAAATTTTTAAAGATGTAGTTTTTGAATCAATTGTGCTTACCAACGAAAAGCAAGAAATTTTGTGGGTAAACGATGGCTTTAAAGAAATGACAGGCTACACAAAATCCTTCGCCTTAAAAAAAACACCTTCTTTTTTACAAGGCAAGAATACCTGTGCAAAAACTAGAAAAAGAATTCGAAATAAAATACGCACAAACCAGCCTTTTAAAGAAATTGTCTTAAACTATAAACAAGACAAAACCCCGTATAAATGTGAAATCAATGTATTTCCATTATCTCATAAAAATACCACACACTACATTGCTTTAGAAAGAGCTATCTAAAATTTCTAGTTTTAAGTTTTAGCTAGTTTACTATCTTTTATTTTTTAACGAAGCAGGAATCTATTTCACTATAATTTAATTACTTTTATCCTTTAAATATTTAAGGTGAAAAATAAAAAATTAATTAGCAAAGAATTAGAAGACTTTTACAACAAAGCATCTGAAGAAACCCGCTTAGAAAAAGGAATGGGTATTTTTGAGTTTGAGCGTATTAAAGATTTAATAGCCCAGCATATTTCTAAACCAAATAGCACTATTATAGATATAGGTGGCGGCACCGGAAAATACTCTGAATGGTTAGCTAAAAAGGAACATACAGTACATTTAATAGAACCTGTTCTTAAGCATATTAAACTTGCTGAAAAAAGGGCTAAAAAACTTCAAAACCCATTTAGTGTAAAAATAGGAGAAGCTAAAAACCTGCCATATAAAGATAATACTGCAGATCTAGTAATTTTACATGGACCACTATATCATTTGCAAAAAAGAGAAGATAGAATTGCAGCAATTTTAGAAGCAAAAAGAGTACTTAAAAAAGGAGGGATTATTTTAGGATTTGCAATTAACGCAACAGCTTCTACTGTTGTTGGTTTAATGAACGGTATGATTCATGCCAATTCATTTTTTGAAATGTGTAAAAAAGAACTTACTACCGGAATTCATAATGTACCAAAAGACTTTCCTTTCTTATTAGCCGATGCTTTTTACCACAAACCACAAGGTTTAAAAGCAGAGTTTTTAGAACAAAACCTAAACTTTATAAATATTTTTGCAGTAGAAGGAATGATTTGGTTAGACCATGAATATTTTGCAAATATGATAGATAAGAAAAAATCGAAAACTTTAAAAGCATTGCAAAATCTTACGCACAACGATGAATACTTATTGCCTTTTAGTCCACATATGATGATTGCTGTTAAAAAATAAAGTTTTTGAAAAATAAAAAGGAGCCTTGGAATATTTGCAAAAAGTGCACCGGCACTGGAAAAAAGACGAAACGTATTTCCAAGAAAATACAACTGCAATACAAAAGGGCATTAGTACAATTTAAAGAAATAAATAGTAAAGAAACACCTCCTACAAAACCAAAAGGATACCTAGACACCTGCTTAGCCTGTAAAGGTTCTGGTTTAAGCACTGCAACTAGTTTTCCTTTAGCAGATGTAAAAAACCACCCACATGTTGCTATTATTGGTGGCGGAATAGGAGGCGTTGCGCTTGCTGTAGCATGCTTACATCGTGGAATCCCTTTTACACTTTACGAACGAGATGAAAATTTTAATGCTAGATCTCAAGGCTACGGACTTACCTTACAACAAGGAAGTAAAGCAATGGCAGGATTGGGAATACACTCTTTAGAAGCCGGAATAACCTCGACCAAACACATGGTACATACTACAGAGGGTGAAATAATTGGAGAATGGGGAATTAGAAAATGGGGAAGACCTGAAGCAAAGGAAGCACCAAAAAGAAAAAACATTCACATTGCAAGACAATCTTTGCGCTTGGCTTTATTAGAACAATTAGATACCCAAAGTGAAATTAAATGGGGACATCAATTAATAGATTTTAAAGAATCTAAAAGCAACGTTGTTACGCTAAACTTTCAAGTAAAAGAAAAAATAAAAAGTGTTACTGCAAATCTTGTTGTTGGCGCAGATGGTATTAGAAGTACCGTAAGAAAACAATTAATTGGCGAAGCTACTACTCCGCTACAATACCTAGATTGTATTGTTATTTTAGGAATTTGTCCGCTAGAAAACTTAAAAGACATCAAGAGCTCTTTACTCGATTCGGCTACCGTATTTCAAACAGCAAATGGTGAAGAGCGCATCTATATGATGCCGTATAGTAACGATGCGATAATGTGGCAGCTTAGTTTTCCTATGCTAGAAAAAGATGCAAAAATTTTAAGTGCAAAAGGATCAAAAGTACTGAAAGAAGAAGCCTGCCGAAGAACACAATGGCACCATCCAATACCGCAAATTTTAGAAGCTACCCGAGAAGCCCAAATTTCTGGTTACCCAGTATATGATCGTGCATTACTAGCAACAAAATTCTTAGAAAAAGCGCATAACGTAACACTTATTGGAGATGCTGCACATCCTATGAGCCCGTTTAAAGGGCAAGGCGCAAATCAAGCTTTATTAGACGCACTTTCACTTGCAAGAGAAATCACAAAAGAATGCAGCCAAAAATCTAATTTAAAAGAAACCTACAATCAAAATAAAATATTAACCTCTTTTGAATCTGAAATGATAGCACGTAGTGCATCTAAAGTAAAAGATTCTAGAGAAGCAGCAAAGTTATTACATTCTGATATTGTACTTAATAAAGGGGATGGCCCAAGAGGAAAACATCGGAAAGAATAAAAGAAAAAACGTCCTATTTTGATAAAATAAAACACTAAAATGATTGAAAAACTAAAGCATAGCGAATTAGAAATGGCTAAAAAAATACGTACTGTTTTTCAAGCATCCTATAAAATAGAAGCTAAGTTACTAAACGCTACTAATTTTCCTCCATTAAAAAGATCTCTTGAAAATTACTTACAGAGCAATACAGCTTTTTACGGATACCTAGAGAACGGAAAACTTACTGCTGTTATTGAAATTGATGTAGATAACAATTTTGTACTAATTAGAAGTTTGGTAGTACATCCTTATTTCTTTAGACAAGGTATTGCAAGCAAATTACTAACCTTTGTTTTTACTACCTATAAATCAAACTTATTTGTAGTGGAAACCGGACTTGAAAACGGCCCGGCAAAGAAATTATACAAAAAATTCGATTTTATAGAAGTGCATCAATGGGATACTGAATTTGGCATAAGAAAAATAAAATTTGAGAAGTTGGTAAAAAAATTAATTTAATGTGCATTGCGCATCTTACTAATTAAAATTATTAAAACCTACCCTTTAAACTTCATCCCTAAATGCACTACTTTTTTAGTTTCATAGAAATCTTCTTCAAAATATGCCGGTAAATCATAAATTGTAGCAGAAGTATATAATTTTAATTCCTCAGATAAATCTCCACCTTTCAAATATAAAATACCATTTTTAAGATCGTGATTTTGTTTTTTGTTGATTCGACCTTTCGTCCAACCTACAAAAGTTTCCATTTGTGCAACAGCCCTACTTACAATAAAATCATAAGTATCTTTTACCTCTTCTACTCTACCGTTTGTAGTTTTTACGTTTTCTAAACCTAAACCTGCAACTACCTCATCTACTACTTTTATCTTTTTACCAATAGAATCTACCAAATGAAATTGTGTTTCTGGAAATAATATTGCCAAAGGTATTCCAGGAAAACCGCCACCTGTGCCAACATCCAATACTTTAGCACCAGGTTTAAATTGCACTACTTTTGCAATTCCTAAAGAGTGTAATACGTGGCGTAGATACAGCTCATCAATATCTTTTCTAGAAACAACATTTATTTTCAAATTCCAATCTTCGTATAATTCCTGTAATTTTTCAAATTGTTGAATTTGAGTTGCTGATAAATTTTTAAAATATTTGCGAATAATATCCATCTAATAAGGTTTAGGCGACAAAAATAGTTATACTTAACAAACAATTCACAACAAAATCTGTCGTTTATTGTAAAAAGCTGTTTCAAAAGCATTATTTTTGTAAAACGATATTAACACACCCAAATGAAAACAATAAATTTCTCAAGAGTAGATAAAGCGAAATTCTTTCGAACGCTTAATAAAAGAGTAAATAGTTATTTTAAAGAAAACGAAATTAACAGAACGGGAAACTGGAAGTTGTATTTAAAAGCAATTATTATGTTTTCTGTTTTTCTAGTACCATTTATAGTAGTTTTAACAGTTTCTATGCCACAATGGGCCATGGTTTTGCTAATGATACTAACAGGTATAGGAATGGCCGGCGTTGGAATGAATGTAATGCATGATGCCAACCATGAATCTTTTTCTCAAAAAAAATGGGTAAATAAATTAATGGGAAGTAGCATCTACATCCTTGCAGGAAATGTATATAATTGGAAGGTACAGCACAACGTACTGCACCATACATTTACCAATGTAAAAGATCATGATGAAGATATTGATGCAGGTAGAATTATTCGTTTCTCTTTGCATTCTAAATGGTTAAAAATTCACAAACTTCAAAAATATTATTCTGTGTTTTTATACGGTTTATTAACTATTAACTGGGCAATTACTACAGATGTAAAACAAATGCACAGGTATTTAAAACGCAAACTGTCGTATGGTAAATTTCCAAATCCTACAACAGAATGGACGAAGTTGGTAATTTCTAAGGTAGCGTATTATGCACTTTGGATTGTTTTACCCTTATTAGTTTTAGACGTTGCTTGGTGGAAAGTTTTAGTTGGCTTTTTTATAATGCACTATACCGCTGGTATGATTTTAAGTATTGTTTTTCAATTGGCACATATTGTACCAAATACAGCAATGCCTATTCCAGATAAAGACGGTAATTTAGAACACACTTGGGCAGTCCACCAATTATACACTACTTCTAACTTTGCCCCTAGTAATTGGTTGGTAAATTTTTATACAGGTGGGTTAAATCATCAAGTTGAACATCATATTTTTCCTCATATTTCTCATGTGCATTATAGTAAATTAGCTAAAATTGTAAAAGAAACGGCTAAAGAATTTAATTTGCCTTACAATGAATATAAAACAATGTCGAAAGCACTTGTAGAGCATTTTAGACATTTAGGAGTTTTAGGGCAGAAACCAGAATTAGCATAACAACAGCAACACACAACTAACAGTAAAATGAAACATCCATTATCGGACAGAATTAACAGTTTACCTGTATCTCAAACTTTAGCAATGGCTGCAAAAGCAAGAGAATTAAAAGCGGCAGGGAAAGACATTATTAGTTTAAGTTTAGGAGAACCAGACTTTAACACACCAGATTTCATTAAAGATGCGGCAATAGAAGCTGTAAATCAAAACTATAATTCTTACTCACCAGTAGATGGTTATGCAGAATTAAAAGAGGCAATTTGCACAAAGTTTCAGCGTGACAATAGTTTAACATACCAACCAAACCAAATTGTAGTTTCTACCGGTGCAAAGCAATCTATTGCAAATATTGCACAGGTATTATTAAACCCAGGAGACGAGGTTTTATTACCAGCACCTTATTGGGTTAGTTATTCTGCAATTGCTATTTTATGTGAAGCAAAATTTATAGAAATTCCTTCTTCTATAGACAATGACTTTAAAATTACACCTGCACAATTAGAACGCGCAATTACGCCAAAAACTAAAATGGTGTTTTTTAATTCGCCAAATAATCCAAGTGGTTCTATGTATTCTGAAGCAGAATATAGAGCGTTGGCCGCAGTTTTAGAAAATCATCCGCAGATTTATATCTTGTCAGATGAAATTTACGAACACATAAACTACGGTGCCAAAAACTTTAGTTTTGCGGCAATAGAAAATATGTACGACAGAACCATTACTGTAAACGGATTAGCAAAAGCTTTTGCAATGACAGGTTGGAGAATTGGATATATTGGGGCACCACAATGGATTGCCAAAGCGTGTACAAAAATGCAAGGACAAATTACCTCAGGTGCAAATTGTATTGCACAAAGAGCTGCAATTACAGCAGTTTTAGCGCCTATTTCTAAAATTCAATACATGGTAGATGAATTTAGAACACGTAGAGATATTGTAGTTGGCTTGTTAAGAGAAATAGACGGGTTTAAAGTAAATGTACCAGAAGGTGCATTTTATGTATTTCCAGATATTTCTGCATTCTTCGGAAGAACAATTGATAACGTAACTATTGAAAACGCAAACGACTTTTCTTTATTTATTTTAGAGAAAGCAAATGTTGCTACGGTAACAGGAGACGCTTTTGGTGCACCAAATTGCATTAGAATGTCTTATGCAGCATCTGAATTACAATTGCGCGAAGCAATCAAGAGAATTAAAAAAGCGTTAGCTTAAAAGCAAAATATAAGTATAAAAAAATCCATCTTTAAAAAGATGGATTTTTTTTGTTTTATAAAATTTAAGTAAAAATACTTACTCTTTATCTGCCATTTTCTTCACGTAATCTGTAATAATTACAATTTGCGTTGGCCCTACTTTACCTTCTATAAATTTAGCATTTTCATGATCTAAAGAAATTCTTCTTACCGCAGTTCCTTGTTTTGCAACCAAACTAGATCCTTTTACTTTTAAATCTTTAATTAAAACTACAGAATCTCCCGCTTCTAAAATTGCTCCATTAGCATCTCTATGAATTATCTTTTCGCTGTCATCTAAATGATCGCCAGATTCTTTTGCAAAGCGTAAATCATCATCTTCTAAATACATCATGTCTAGTAAATCTTTTGGCCAGCCTTCATTTCTTAAACGAGATAACATTCTCCAAGCAACTACTTTTACAGCTCTATACTCACTCCACATAGAATCATTTAAACAACGCCAGTGGTTTGCATCCATTTCATCTGCATTCTCTATCTGCGTGCTACAAGTTTCACAAGCCAACAAACTACCATCTACACCACTACCCCCAACAGTTGATGTTGGCTTTACTTCATAAATTGATAAATTATCTTTTCCGGTACATAATTCGCATTGGTTTCCACTCCTACTTTCTAAATCTTGTTGTAAACTCATTATTCTATGTTTTTGTTGAATGTTGACAAAAGTACATTTTTAAATCAGCTTGCTAATTTATATTACTATAAATTAAAATAATGGCTTTAAAAGGGAATTGAAAAAATTTAAAATGAATATATTTACAATCAAATTTTCTTCAAAAAATATGATGACTAAAGAAAAAACAGTTTCTGAAGCAATACAATACAGACGTTCTGTAAGAATCTACGATGCGGAAAAAGCGATAGATAAAAATATTGTAAAAAAATGTATACAACAAGCAGCTTTAGCGCCTAACAGTAGCAATATGCAACTATGGGAATTCTATCATATTACTTCTAAAGATCTTATTACTAAAATTGCGCCGTTTTGTTTTAATCAAAATGCCGCAAAAACAGCACAACAATTGGTTGTATTTGTTACGCGCAAAGATTTATGGAAAAAACGAGCAAAAGCTAATTTAAGTTTTATGGATACTAATTTTGGCACAAACAACCCAAAAGAAACGCAATCTAGTAGAGAAAAAGTTGCTAGAAACTATTACGGTAAAATTATTCCTTTTGCATACGCAGATTTTCTAGGTATTTTTGGATTCTTAAAATACCTAATGATGTTTGTGATAGGTATTTTTAAACCTGTTTATAGGCAAGTTCGAAATAGCGATATGAGAATTGTAGCTCATAAAACCTGTGGTTTAGCCGCACAAAATTTTATGATTTCTATGGCTGCAGAAGGCTATGATACCTGCCCAATGGAAGGAACAGATACTTTACGGATTCAGAAATTATTAAAATTACCTTTTGGTGCAGAAATTAACATGGTTGTTTCTTGCGGCATTAGAACCGAAAAAGGAATTTATGGAGAACGTTTCAGAATTCCTTTCGAGGAAGTATATACAGAGCTTTAAATTATTTATCAGCTTTTAAAAACAATACATTTTTACTTTGTTCAATTTCAGCTTGATTGAGCTTCATCTTTACAAACTTGCCACTTAAATAGTCTTGTGCTTGGTCTTTATAATACGGACTAAATACGTTACCAGATTGTCCGGTAGGAACAATAGCTGAACTATTTTCAATATCAGAAAAATCTATAATTCTTCTTGTAGAAGGACCTGCAGTTATTTTATAATATCCTGTGCTGTCTAATTTAAAAATTTGATTGTTAATTACCTCGTTTCCGCCAATGGTTTCAAAAGGCCCTACATTAAATAATGCACGCAAAACGCCACCTGCTTTTCCTATAGCGTGCTCATATTCTATAGAAATTACTCGATTCCAAGTCCATCCTTCTACATTTTTACCTAATTGGTTTTGCAAAAAAGAAATTGAACTTTTAAAGGAAGCTTCAATAATATTTGTCTTTGTTTCAATAATATCTTTGGTTACAATATTATCCCACCAGACAGAATTTTCTCTATTAATTTGTGCTGGTAGCATTTGATCTTGCAACTGCGAATTTAAAAATAACTCAAAACTAACACCCAATTCATCTGCGTAGGTAGCCTTTAGAAAAGCATATAAAAAACGATTGTAAATTGTAGGCCCAACGGCAGATTTTAAATAATTTCCGTCCCAGCTTTCTAGAATTAAAAAAGCCTTCTTTTCTGAAGCTGTAAGTATATTTTTATCTACACTATTTAATAAATTTTTAATGATTTCTGGAACTGTAGAAGATTTTACGTCATACGTCATCTCAGCAATATCCTCCTTTGTAAAATTATTCTTTTGATCTAACAACTCTACAATTCTTTTTGCTCTGTCTTGTGGCTGATAATATCCTGGATATAATTTACCTCTAACAGAATCTGGTTGGTTATTTGCAGAATATACATAGTTCCAATTTGGGTTTATGGCTTGTGGATTTTCTTCAAAAGGTAAATATTCTATAATTTCATCGGCTCCAGAGGCACCGTCTAAATAGGTTTTAGAAGAAAGGCTGTCTCTTAATTGATATAATGTAGCAGAAGAAAACCATGCAATATTATCTTTAGCGTCTCCATACATTACATTTAATCCAGGAGCGTGAATTTTAGCCACAGATTTCTTAAAGTTACTTAAAGAAGTAGCGTGCGAAATTCCATGAGCAACACTTAACATTTCGTTTGGTAATTGTGTGTAAATCCAACTCATTGCAATAGGTCGTTCATCAATTACGTGCTCAATTAAACCATTCATAATGGGGCCATGTTTGCTTACTTTTACTAAAAAAGTAGTATCTGGTTGGTCTTTAATGCGAATGGTTTTTTCTAAAACCTTATATTGTTCATACTTGTTAGAAGTTTTATATTCTAGTCTATTTTTAGGATTATTCTCTTCTATATAAAAATTCAAATCGTCATTTGCCAACATTGTTAAACCATAGGCATACTCTTTATTATGTCCTAATAAAGGAAAAGGCATTAGGGCAATATTAAATCCGTAAATTTCAAAATCTGGCGTTTTTATATGGTTTTGATACCATACAGAGGGTTGAGAAAATGCAATATGCGGGTCGTTTGCAAAAATTACTTTTCCGTTCTTTGTTTTCTCTGGCGCAATTACCCAAGAGTTACTTCCAATAAAAGGAGAAACGGGCAAATCATTCATAATATCTGCAACGGTTCTAGACAGTGTTGCATTAATTTGTTTGGGAATACTTGTTTTAATAGTGGTTAAATTTTCATTAGAGGCACTTAATAATTCCTTTAAATAAGAACCCCCTAGTTTCTCTTTAATCTCCGTTAATAAAGGGTCTGTTTTATGTGCCACAGCGAAACTAAAAGACATGTATCCAAAAACATTATATACATCTTTAATACTGTATGGTTCTTTGTCTAAACCAAGTAAAATAAATTCTAAAGGCAAATTGCCATTTTTAATAAATTGATTTACACCCTCTAAATATGCCTGTGTTAACAAATAAAATTGAGCTGTTTTGTCTAAATTCTCAATTGTTTTTTCTGCCGCCTCTTCTATTCCTAAACCACTAAAAAACCGATCTACCTTCAAAAGATCTTTCCCGAAAACTTCAGATAATCTGCCTGCCGCAATTCTTCTCATCAACTCCATTTGCCACAATCTATCTTGCGCATGCACATAACCTAAAGCAATGTAAGCGTCTCTTTGGTTTTCTGCATTAATATGCGGAACCCCTATTTCATCAAAATAAACTGTAACATCTTCAGTGGTGTTTTCAATATTAATTTCGCCATTATATACAGGATGTAATGTTTTTGAATATAGCCAACCAAAAACGACAATAAAAAGGATTATTATAACTAAAATTATAAGAATTTTTTTAATAATTTTCATGTAAATCTATTTGATAATCTCAAAGGTAATGGATTTATATCGTACTTTTGATGTACTTATTTAATTACACTTTTATGAGAAAAATTCAGATGGTAGACCTTCAAGGTCAATATGCAAAAATTAAAGATGTTGTGAACAAATCTATCACTCAGGTACTAGATACATCAGCATACATAAACGGGCCCTTAGTTCACGAATTTCAGGCAGATTTAGAAAAATATTTAGATGTAAAACATGTAATTCCTTGTGCCAATGGTACAGATGCTTTACAAATAGCAATGATGGGCTTAGGCTTAGAACAAGGAGATGAAGTAATTACTGCAGACTTTACCTTTGCAGCTACTGTAGAAGTTATTGCTTTATTAAAATTAACGCCTGTTTTAGTTGATGTAGAAGCAGATACTTTTAACTTAAATATTGAAGCATTAAAAAAAGCAATTACACCAAAAACAAAAGCTATTGTACCTGTTCATTTATTTGGGCAAGTTGCAAATATGGACGCTGTTATGGAAATTGCCAAAGAACATAATTTATTTGTTATTGAAGACAATGCACAAGCAATTGGCGCAAGTTACACGTTTAAAAACGGTAAAAAACAAAAAGCAGGAACTATTGGCCATGTGGGTACAACATCCTTTTTTCCTTCTAAAAATTTAGGTTGTTATGGTGATGGTGGCGCAATTTTTACAAATAATGATGCATTAGCACATATCATTAGAGGAATTGTAAATCACGGAATGTACAACCGTTATTACCACGATGTTGTTGGTGTTAACTCTAGATTAGACGCAATACAAGCAGGAGTTTTACAGGCAAAGTTACCAAACTTAGATACCTATTGCGATGCGCGTAGAAATGCTGCTCGTTTTTACAATAAAGCATTTGCTAACAATTCTAATATTATTACACCAACTACAAAATCAAACACAACAAATAGCTGTGGTCAAATTTGCGATGTTTGCGATTGCCATGTATTTCATCAATACACATTGCAGATTACAAACGGACAAAGAGACGAACTGCATAAACATTTATTAGCAGAAGGAATTCCGAATGCTATTTATTATCCTGTTGCCCTGCATGCACAAAAAGCATATAGAGATACCCGTTATAACGAAAGTGATTTTCCTGTAACAAACCATTTAATAAAAACGGTAATCTCTTTACCAATGCACACAGAATTAGAAAACGACCAATTAGAATTTATTACAAGTACCATTAACAACTTTGTAAAATAAATAAAATGAAAAAAATACTTGTAACAGGCGGTTTAGGTTTTATTGGTTCGCACACAGTTGTAGAGTTGCAGAATGAAGGTTTTGAAGTTGTTATTGTTGATGATTTATCTAACACAACTTTAAAAGTTTTAGACAGTATTACAGAAATTACAGGAACAAGGCCCACTTTTCATCAGATAGATTTACGTATTAAAAATGATGTACAGACATTCTTTAAGACACTTAAAGTAGATGGTATTATTCATTTTGCAGCTTTTAAAGCCGTTGGCGAAAGCGTACAAAATCCTTTAGATTATTATGAAAATAATATTGGAAGTTTAGTCTATATTTTACAAGAAATGAGAGATCGTAATTTAGATAACTTTATATTTTCTTCTTCTTGCACTGTTTACGGCCAAGCAGACGAGTTGCCTATTACAGAAAATGCGCCAGTAAAAAAAGCAGAATCTACGTATGGAAATACTAAGCAGATTGGCGAAGAAATTATTCAAGAAACATGCAAAGCACATCATTTAAATGCTATTGCCTTAAGATATTTTAATCCTATTGGTGCGCATGACAGTATTAAAATTGGAGAATTACCTTTAGGAGTTCCTCAAAATTTAATTCCTTTTGTAACACAAACTGCGGCAGGAATTAGAAAAGAATTATCTGTTTTTGGAGACGATTACCCAACAACAGACGGCACAGCAATTAGAGACTACATTCATGTGGTAGATTTAGCAAAAGCTCATATTGCAGCTTTAAAAAGACTAATTCATAAAAATAATAAACAAAATTTTGAGTTTTTTAATGTGGGTTCTGGTAAAGGTAGTTCTGTTTTAGATGTTATAAAAGCATTCGAAAAAGCGTCTGGAAAACAATTAAATTACAAGATTGTTGGAAGAAGAGAAGGGGATATTACTTCTGCATATGCGAATACAACTAAAGCAAATAAAGAATTAAACTGGAAAACAGAAAAGTCTTTAGATGAAGGTTTGGCTTCTGCCTGGAAATGGCAACAGCAACAATAAAAGTAATACACTCTTTTTTATAAAATCTAATTTTAAGCATAAATCACTCTTTTTTGATTCATTTTGAGTCATTTTGAATGATTTTTTATGTTTTTATGCCTTTTTTAATCATTTATAGGTTTTTATATGACAATGAATAACCTTTATAGTTGTTAGATTGTTAATAATAGTAGTAGATAATTTACAGATTGGTATTTCGAGGTTCTTATTTAGAGTTTTAACGGTTATTAAGCTACAACCCGTTATATAGCTCTTAACTTTGTATCATAATTATTAATGATACCTGAAACCAATGAACTTGATAAAAATTAGAAGAAAAACCCGTTTAGAAAAACGTTACACAAATAAAATGGGAAGGTTACACACCAATGTTACTTACATTAAAAAGACATTACTACACATTATTCCCTTAAAAACAATTCATAAATACAGAGAAACGTATTATGGCAAAATTAAAGATTGCGAAGAATGTGTTTTAGCTAAATAAAAAAACACCCCTTACTTTCTTGGTTTGATTTGAGTCATGTCAAAACTTTAAAATAAAACCAAAATAAGAAAAACGTGCATTACTTTTTTAGTAATTACAATACCTCTTCCGAAGAAAAAATACCAGAGTTAACAACCGACGATACAAAAATTGAGTTGGATAACGGACCAGATATTATTTTTCATGCAGAAAAATCTACCCCAATAATTACTATAGAGTTAATGGTACATGTTGGTTCTGAAAGAAAAATTAAAGGAAGAAGTGGTTTTGCGCATTTATTTTGAATATTTATTATTCTTAAAATAAGAAAATTTAGGAAAAAGCAGTTTAGACAAAATAAGTTTAAGAATTTGTGGCGCTGGCGCAGGCACTGCATCTAGAGATAGAATAAACTACTTACAAACAGTAACAAAGGATGATTTAAAAACGATGATCTTGGTGGAAGTAAATAAATTAGAATACTTTACAAACACGGTAACAAACAGAATTTTAGCAAAGGAAAAACACTTAATTATCGCTGATACTTAAGCAAATACCGATAAAAAAAAACCCAATTTAAAATTTAAAATTGGGTTTTTTACTTATAAAAAAGGTTATACTATTCAGCTAAAGAAGCTCCACTAGCAGTAACACTTCTATCTATTTTACGCATTAAACCCTGCAACACTTTACCGGGACCAACTTCTATAAATTCAGTTCCACCATCTGCAATCATTGCTTGTATAGACTGCGTCCATCTTACAGGCGCCGTTAACTGAATCATTAAATTTTTCTTTATTTCACTTGGATCTATAACCGCACAAGCAGGAACATTTTGGTATACCGGGCATATAGGATTGCTAAATACGGTCGCTTCAATTGCAGCCGCTAACTCTGCTCTAGCAGGCTCCATCATTGGAGAGTGAAATGCACCACCAACCGGCAATAACAAAGCTCTTCTTGCGCCCTTTTCTGTTAATACTTCACAAGCCTTTTCAACCGCAGTAATCTCACCAGAAATCACCAATTGTCCTGGACAATTATAATTTGCAGCAACTACCACTCCGTCAATCTCTGCACACGTATCTTCTACAATTACATCTTCTAAACCTAAAACTGCAGCCATAGTAGAGGGTGCAATTTCACAAGCCTTTTGCATTGCTAAAGCACGTTTAGACACTAATTTCAATCCATCTTCAAACGTTAAAACTCCGTTTACAACCAATGCAGACAATTCACCTAAAGAATGCCCTGCAACCATTTCTGGTTTAAAATCGTCTCCTAATACCTTTGCTAAAATAACAGAATGCAAAAAAATTGCAGGCTGTGTAACTTTCGTTTGTTTTAACTGTTCTGCAGTTCCTTCAAACATAATATCTGTAATCGAGAAGCCCAAAATATCATTTGCTTTTTCAAAATATTCTTGTGCCAATGCAGATTTCTCGTATAAATCCAATCCCATTCCTGTAAATTGTGCTCCTTGGCCAGGAAAAATATATGCTTTCATAAAATATGTATTTAACTCTTTGTCTATTTAACTAATAGGCTGCGAAAATAATGAATTAGTCATTAGAACATAACAAATTGAAAATAAATTTAAAGTCACTTCTGTAATCAATCCTTAAAAAAAACGTCTAAAAAATTTTAAACCAGATGCAATATCTGAAATATAATTATTTTAGATACTAAAATTTCATAATTGAAATACGATTGGAGTTTGAACAGAAAATAAATTATTATCTTTCACATTAATTTTACAATAGCTAAAAATGTCTAAAACATATTACGATTCTGGAGATTTAAGAAAATTCGGAAATATAACAGAATGGAGCGAAGAATTAGGTACGAAGTTCTTTGATTATTACGGTAAAGTTTTTGAGGAAGGAGCTTTAACAGCTCGTGAAAAATCTTTAATTGCTTTGGCTGTTGCCCATACAGAGCAATGCCCATATTGTATAGATGCCTACACAAAAGATACCTTACAGCGCGGTGTTAACAGAGAGCAAATGATGGAAGCTATACACGTGGGTGCGGCAATTAAAAGTGGTGCAACTTTAGTTCATGGAGTGCAAATGATGAATAAAGTGAATAAATTAGAAATGTAAACAGAGCACCTATACAAACTCAATGAGAAATGAGCTAAATAAAATGAGTTGCTAAAGAAATTGAAAAAGAAGTAATTCTAAAAAACCGCATCAAAACTAGCCTAAAAAAAAGATTCTGAAATACTGAAAAAAATTCAGCACAAGCAAATTCAGCATGAAAAAATCATTAAAAGCAAGAAATAACGATATTGCAAATACAGCGCGTCAAATGGAAATTCTTTCTAGCGGCATTTTTGCTACTGGAGAATTGCCAACGTTTGCTGCAAAAATTAAAGAAACCAATCAGTTTCCTCTACGGCCAAAAAAACTAGAAATTCTACAGATAAACTTAGGTTATATGTGCAACCAAGTTTGTTCACATTGCCACGTAGATGCGGGTCCGGATCGTAAAGAAATAATGACCAAAGACACTATGGAACAGTGTTTAGAAGTCATTAAAAAAACCGAAGCACATACGCTAGATTTAACGGGTGGAGCACCGGAAATGAATCCTAACTTTAGATGGTTTGTTGAAGAGGCTGCCAAAGCAGGAATTAAAGATTTTATTGTGCGTTCTAACTTAACAATTATTCGTGCAAATAAAAAATACCATGATTTACCAGAGTTCTTTAAAAAACACAGTGTACATGTAGTTTCTTCTATGCCACATTGGACGCGTGGAAAAACAGACAAACAACGTGGAGACGGGGTTTTTGATAAATCTATTAAAGCTTTGCAAGAATTAAATGCTGTTGGTTATGGTTTAGAAGGTTCAAATTTAAAATTAGATTTGGTCTATAATCCTTCAGGTGCTTTTTTACCCGGAGATCAGCAAGCTTTAGAAAATGATTTCAAAAAAGCATTGAAGAACGATTTTAATATTAATTTTCACAGTCTTTTTGCCATTACAAATTTACCAATTAGTCGTTTTTTAGATTATTTAATTGCATCAGACAATTATGAAGACTATATGCATTCTTTATTAGATGCCTATAACCCTGCTGCCGTAGAAAATGTAATGTGTACAAACACCATTTCTATAAGTTGGGAAGGCTGGTTGTATGATTGCGATTTTAATCAAATGTTAAATCTTAAAGTTGCCAGCAAAGTAAAGCATATTTCTGACTATGATGAAGATTTATTACAAGACAGAAACATTATTACAAATCAACATTGTTATGGCTGTACTGCCGGCGCTGGAAGCAGTTGCCAAGGAGTTGTAGCATAATCGCCAGAGGGTTTAAACCCCTTGCCTAAACATAAAAACTAAAGACATGAGTTATTTAGAAACTACACATAATGTATATAAGGAAGCAGCATTAACACCAGATGTTGGGTTGTGCTGCACTACCAACCCTATTTGGGAATTACCGGGATTAAAAATTCCAAGAATCATGCAAGAAATGAACTATGGTTGTGGTTCTACAGTGCACGCAAGAGATTTAACCAACAACCCTAAAATGTTATATGTTGGTGTGGGTGGCGGAATGGAATTGTTGCAATTTGCTTATTTCAACAGAAATAAAGGAGGAGTAATTGGTTTAGACGTTGTAGACGAAATGTTAGAAGCCTCTCGTAAAAACTTTAAAATTGCTGAAGAACAAAATGATTGGTTTCACAGTGATTTTGTTGATTTACGCAAAGGAGACGCCATGAACTTGCCTGTAAAAGACAACTCTATTGATGTTGCTGCACAAAACTGTTTGTTCAATATTTTTAAATCTGACGATTTAAAAAAAGCAATTGAAGAAATGTACCGAGTACTAAAACCTCATGGAAAATTAGTAATGAGCGACCCAACTTGTGAACAGCCAATGAACGATGCGTTAAGAAATGATGCTCGTTTACGTGCTTTATGTTTGAGTGGTAGTTTATCTATTGCCGATTATGTGAAGGCATTAACAGATGCTGGTTTTGGAACTATTGAAATTAGAGCTAGAAAGCCTTACAGAATTTTAGATCCTAAAAGTTACCCAACAGATGAATTAATTTATATAGAATCTATAGAAGTTGCTGCAATTAAAGATCCAATGCCTGCAGACGGGCCTTGTATTTTTACGGGAAGAGCGGCTATTTATTTTGGTGAAGAAGATTATTTTGATGATGGTCTTGGACATACTTTATTAAAGAATCAACCCTTAGCAATATGTGATAAAACAACGGCTGCTTTAAAGGCTTTAGAAAGAAATGACATCTTCTTTTCTGAGTCTACTTTTCATTACGATGGTGGTGGATGTTGTTAAAAAAGGAAAGAAAACAGATGTCTAAAAATCTATTATTAGTATTTACGAGAAATCCGGAATTAGGAAAAGTAAAAACCCGTTTGGCAAAAACAGTAGGAGACCAAATTGCACTAACAATCTATACTTTTTTACTAGAGAGAACCAGAGATATTGCAATTAAAGTAGCTGCAGATAAAGCCGTATATTATTCCGTAAAAATTAGAGAAAATGATATTTGGGACCCAAGTATTTTTAAAAAACACCAACAAAATGGTGAAGATTTAGGTATTAGAATGCTGCACGCTTTTAAAAACGGATTTGATGAAGGTTACGAAAAAATAATAATTATTGGAAGTGATTTATATGATCTAACTGCTAAAACCATAGAAAAAGCCTTTACATTATTAGATAAAAACGATGTTGTAATTGGGCCGGCAGAAGATGGTGGTTATTACTTATTAGGTATAAATTTACTTGAAGAAAAGGTCTTTAAAAATAAAAATTGGGGAACAGAAACAGTTAGAAAAGATACTTTAGAAGATTTAAAAGATAAAAAGGTATTTTTGTTGAAAGAATTAAATGATGTAGATGTTTTTGAGGATATTGAGCACCATCCTACGTTTCAAAAATTTTTACAACAATAGTTATTCCTTCTTATATAGACAGCATAAATTAAGTACTAATGAAAAAACAACAATTACAAGAAACTCTTGATTTTTTAAAATCAAACGGATTTACAAATCCCGAAATAGGTATTGTTTTAGGAACAGGTTTAGGAAAACTAATTGCCGAAATTTCAATAGATAAAGAAATTGCATATTCAGACATTCCTAATTTTCCAGTGGCAACTGTAGAGTTTCATTCTGGAAAATTAATTTATGGAGAATTGTCGGGTAAAAAGGTAATTGTAATGGCGGGTCGTTTTCACTTATACGAAGGGTATAATCCTTGGGAAGTTACCTACGGAATTAGAACTATGCACGGTTTAGGTATTAAAAATTTATTAATTTCTAATGCCGCAGGTGCCATTAATCTCAATTATAAAAAAGGAGATTTAATGTTGATTGATGATCATATTAATTTACAAGGAAGCTCTCCTTTAGCATTTCAAGGAGCCAATAATTTTGGTAATATTTTTGCAGATATGTTAGCGCCCTATTCCGCAACATTAAATACTAAAATTATTACCATTGCAAAAGCACAAAATATTTTATTGCATCAAGGAATTTATACAAGCGTTCTAGGGCCACAATTAGAAACAAGAGCAGAATATAGAATGTTACAAATTCTAGAAACAGACGCTGTAGGCATGAGCACTGTGCCAGAAGTAATTGTTGCAAAACAGCTAAACTTACCTTGCGCTGCCATATCTGTATTAACAGATGAATGCGATCCTAAAAACCTACAAACTGTAGATATTTCAGAAATTATTGCTATTGCAGGTAAAGCAGAGCCTAAGATGATTACCTTATTTAAAGAAGTTATTAAGATAATTTAGATACCCCTATTAAAAATACAAAATAAATTACTTATTTCGCCCCTTTTCATTTGGGTATAAATCTGGTAAATTATCACTTTGAAAATATTTTTTTGTATCAATATTAATGCCTGTAACTTTTCCTTTAAATGCAGCTCCGGTGTCTATATTCCAAATATTAAAAGCATTCATAGGCACTGTAACTCCAAAATTAGTTGTTGGTGTATGCCCAATATAAACTTCGCTATAATGTTGTAATCTTTTTGGAAAATGAATAGCGTCTTTATCCATGTTTTTGTCCATTGCTAAAGCCAACTCCCACAGAGTTCTATCGAAATAAAAATTTTCTTTAAAGATTTCTTTTTCTACACCATGAACCGAAGTAAAACCGGCGTGTAAAAACAATCTGTTTTTGCTATCTAAATGGTACAATGGCATGTTTTCAAAGAAACTTAAATGCTTCTTTTTATCTTCCTTAGAAAAACCATCATAACTTTCCATTGTTTCTTTACCGCCGTGCATATACCAAAGTGGTTTTACAATAGCTGTTTTTATCCAGTTTTGGCACCAAACATCATGATTTCCTTTTATAAAAATACAGTTTATTTTTTCTGACAATTCAATTAAGAACTGAATTACTTGCGCAGCTTCACTCCAACCATCTACATAATCTCCAACAAAAATAAGGGTATCTTCTTCTTTTACTTCTAGCTGATTTAAAACCTGAAGCAAGGCTTTTAAGCCTCCATGAATATCACCAATTACAAATGTTCTTTTCGTCATAATTATTTTAAAGTATTAAGTACGCATTAATAGCAAAAATATCTTTCTATTTATTCTGCTATAAATGATTTTTGAATAATTAAGTTCACCCAATTATCTGCACTTAAACCATATACGTAAAACTTATACGTATTATCTATCACCAAACTAGGTGGTGTTTCTAAATGAATTTTCTGAACAACGTTCGCCTCATTATAATACTGAAATGTATTTTGAGTAGTAAAAGTTCCAGAAAGAAATACATCGTCATTTTGTGTAAGAACCTCAAAATATTGTTGGCTATCAGCAAAACTAGTGTCAGACCAAGTGAAAACAGGTTTTAAAACCTCTGGATAAGTAACATCAACATCTGTAGACCACTCTGTAGTTCTTGCCAAATTTTTTGTTCTTATTGGAGCTGATATGTGTAATTTACCATCTGTAATATACGTTACCAAGCACCAAATTTCATTTGAAGAAATATTTGAAAAACGTCTTAATTTACCGCCAAACTGTGCACTTTCTAATAAATCTATTCTTTTATAATTGGCAAATTCAGTAGGATCTACTGTTGTGTTTTCAGTTTCATAATAACGGTATTCAAAAGCACCTTCAATAGGATAAAAATAAATGTATGTTTCCTCTTTATTTCCATTTGCATTTGCTGCAAAAGCCAATAATGTATCTATTTCTTTTTCAGAATTTATAGCTATATATTCTTCTAAATTTAAAGGAATAAATTGTTCTTCTATAATAATATTAACCCAATTATCTGCACCAATACCTAATGTTGAAAAATTATAGATTTCATCTGCTACCAAATCTGCGGGTATTGCATCATTTATATTTAGAGTAACATTCGTTTCATCATAATATTGAAAAAAGGTATCTTCTGTGTATGTGCCTGAAATAAAAGTATCTTCTTCATCTGTAAAGACTTGAAAATACCTAATACTTTCGCTTGTTACACTATCCTCCCATGTAAAATTTGGTTCTAAAGTTGTTTTGTAGTTAATGGAAACATCATCTGAATATACCGTAGGTTTAGAGGTGTTATTTAATTTAATAGGATCTGAAATTCGTAAAACCCCACCAATTACATAAGTTATTAAGCACCAATTATCTACACTGCTAAATCTAGAGAAACGCCCTAATTTATTACCATAAACTGCTTGGCTATTTAAGCTCTCTCTTCTATAATTGGTAAAATTATTTTTATCTAATGAAGCATCTGTTAACTCATAATATCTAATATCTGAAGCACCATCTTCTGGATAATAAAAGATGTATGCTAAACTAGTATTTGAGGCAGCATTTGCTGCACAAGCAAAAATTGAGTTTTCTTCTACATTTGAATTTTCATCTATATATTCCTGTAAGTTTCTAGCTACAGAAATATCTGTGTCTTCTGAACAACCAAAAACTGAAATACATACAAGAAGGAATATTATTTTTTTAAAGACCATATAATTTTTTAATTAATTCTTCTGCGGGCTTATTTTGTGGAGTGAACCTATTGTTTTTTTCTCCGCCAACTTTATCATGTTTATGAAACCATTTCCAAATAAAACCGCCAGCAAACCAATCTTCTTTCCAGAATTGGTTGTGAATTGCTTGCAAACCCTTGGCTTGTGCTTCTAAATTTGTAGTACCCTCTATATCTTTAGAATCCCACGGTTTTTTACCATTAAAATCTACACTTCGATACCCAAATTCTGTAAAAATAACGGGTTTATTAAATTTTTTCTGAACCTTTAAAATTGAGGCCTTGTGCACCGCCCAACCTAACTCATATTCTACTATTGTGGGTGATTTTTTTTCACTCAGGGGAAAATAAGCATCGATGCCAATAAAATCTAAATCCTTCCAGAATGTAACATGCTTAAACTCATCCCAATTTGCAGCATAAGTAAGCTTTCCATTATAGACTTTTCTAATTTCTTGAATCAATTTTTGCCAATATTTAGGCCTGTTAGCTACAAACTGTTCTAATTCTGTGCCAATACAAAGTATATCTGCGTTTAATACTGCCGCAGCTTTTGCGTACGTTAAAATAAACTGACTGTATGAATCTTCTAAAATTTTCCAATTTTCTTCAGAATCCATTTTTATCTTTCCTGTAAACGCTCCTCGCCAAACCCAAATATGTGGTTTTACCATAATGCGCACATTTTCTTTCTGAAAACGTTTTGCATATTGTAATAAACCATTTTTAGTTTCTCCAAACCACTGCCTATCGGTATTATGCGTTATATTGGGTGCAGACAATTCTTTTATAAAACCATACGGCATTAAAGCAACATAATTACTTTTCACCCTTAATACTGGGTTTATATGTTGGTTGCTAATAGAATCTCTAGACGCAACAAAACTAACACCATTTATTTTTTTAGTTTGACTTTTACAAGAACAATTCAAAAAAAATAATACTAAAAAAAGAAGTTTATAGAATCTCATAAATGTCTATAAAAATAGTTCTTTTTACTAAAATAATCTTCATTATATATTAAAATATGGCAAAGCACATCATTACCCATTACTGCAAAAAACTAAAGCTACTTCTGGTATTCTAAATTTGCTAAAATACAGCGCATTACAAATTAATAAGAAACTTTATTTATAATGATTCTAAATTTAAATAAAATAAAGAATCCCAATTAAGTTCTTAACTTGTCAAACGACTTAAAAGCTACAAGACAAACCATGGAACATATTGTAATAATTGGTAACGGCGTTTCTGGCGTTACAGCTGCAAGACATATTAGAAAAAATTCTAATAAAAAAATAACCATTGTCTCTGCAGAAACAAAATACTTTTTTTCAAGAACTGCACTAATGTATGTATATATGGGGCATTTAAAATTTGAGCACACACAGCCTTATGAAAATTGGTTTTGGGAGAAAAATAACATCGAACTAAAGCAGGGCCTAGTTCATAAAATACATACAGCTGCAAAAGAGCTAGAGCTTAACAACGGAGAAGTACTTTCTTTTGACAAACTAATTATTGCAACAGGTTCTAAACCAAATAAATTTGGGTGGCCAGGCCAAGATTTAGAGGGGGTACTAGGAATGTATCATAAACAAGATTTAGAAAAATTAGAAAAGTATGCACCAAACAACAAGGCTTGTAAAAGGGCTGTAATTGTAGGTGGTGGTTTAATTGGAATTGAGTTGGCAGAAATGTTAAGAAGTAGAGAAATACCTGTTACTTTTTTAGTTCGCGAAGATAGTTTCTGGAACGGAGTTTTACCCGCGCAAGAATCTAAAATGATAAATAAGCATATTAAAGAACACCACATAGACTTGCGTTTAAGTACAAACTTAAAAGAGATTAAAAAAGATGCAAACGGACGTGTAAAATCTGTTATTATAGAAGAAACAGGTGAAGAAATTTTCTGCAATGTAGTTGGATTAACAGCTGGCGTTACACCCAATATTAATTTTCTAAAAGAGTCTGGAATAACACTAGGTAAAGGTGTAAAAGTAAATCGATTCTTAGAGACAAATATAAAAGATATTTATGCTATTGGCGATTGTGCAGAACAGCATGAAGCCATTGGCCAACGAAGAAGTATTGAGGCTGTTTGGTATACCGGTAGAATGATGGGAGAAACCTTGGCACAAACTATTTGTGGTAATAAAATAGCATATAAACCAGGCCACTGGTTTAATTCTGCAAAGTTTTTAGATATCGAATATCAAACTTATGGTTGGGTTTTTAGTGAAAAAAGTAAACAAGAAAACGAAGCTTATTTTCAATGGCAACACCCAATAGATAAAAAATGTATTACTATTTCTTTTAATAAAAATACAAACCAATTTTTAGGAATAAATACTTTTGGTATAAGAATGCGTCATGAAGTATTTGACAAATGGCTAACTGAAAATCAATCTATAGAATACGTTTTAGAATATTTAGCAGACGCTAATTTTGACCCTGAATTTTACAAATTACATGAACCTGAAATTATAGCAAAATTTAACAAAGAAAATAGTGCCAACATTCAACCAAAAAAGAAAAGCTGGAAAAGAATTTTTAGCAAAGCATAACATATGAAAACAATAAAACAATCAGGTCTGATTATTTTTTTATTAGGATTAGCATTTTTTATAGGTACTATTTTCACAGGCTCTTTCAACTTAAATAAAACAGATTTAGATACTTTTATAAAAGAAAAGAATTACAAAAGCATTGTAATAAAAAGTGAATTAGAAAAAGCCATTGTAACGTCAGAAGATTTAAATATTTTTCAATTCTCGCGGCGTGTTATAGAAGCATACGAATCTTCTAACCTATATTATGATGCTCTTATTCAGAAATATAACAAAGAAAAAAACTGGAAAAAGAAAGGAAAACAATACCAATATAAAATAGGTGGTAAACCCCATAGTTTAAGCTTTGCACTAGCTAAAAAAGCAGGTAAAGGCTGGGCTGCTGAACATACAGGAATCATGTGGTTTTTAACATTTGGCTTAGGAATTATTGGTGCTTTATTATTTATTGTACCTGATGTTATTCTATTAGGAAAACCAGGAATAAAAAATAACGGTATCTTTTTAGATGCCGCTACCAACCGTGGTTGGATTGGTTGGTTCGCTTTTATCTTTTTAGTTACCTTTTATATTTTACTCTATTTTTACCCAGACCTTATTGTAAACTGGGTATTTTTAGTAGATCCAATTAGTACTTCAATAAGCGGTAACCCAGCAAGCCAATGGTTTCTATATGGCTTTTTATATTGTACAGTAATGTCTGTTATGGCTGTTAGAATGTATGTAAAATACCGCAATAATAAATACCAAATTTTAAGAACTACCTCTGTTCTATTCTTTCAAATTGTATTTGCCTTTTTAATTCCAGAGATTTTAGTGCGTTTTGAAAAGCCTTGGTACGATTTTAAAAATGCGTTTCCTTTAGATTATGATTTTTTCTTTAAATGGAATTTAGATGAACTGCTATCTAGTGGTGGTTTTGGATTATTTATTTTAGTCTGGGGTGTTGTTTTAACTGTTGTCGTTGTGCCAATAATGGTCTATTTTTTTGGTAAAAGATGGTACTGTTCTTGGGTGTGCGGTTGTGGTGGTTTGGCAGAAACTTTAGGCGACCCTTACAGACAACTCTCAAGCAAAACATTACTTTCATGGAAATTTGAACGAATTATAATTCATAGTGTACTTATCTTTGTTTTGGTAATGACTGGCTTTGCACTGTACACTTTCTTTTCTGGCGCCAACCAAATACTTGGTATGAAGACACAAACCATTCAAGATATTTATGGTTTTTTAATAGGTTCTATCTTTGCCGGTGTAATTGGTACTGGCTTTTATCCAATCTTTGGAAATAGAGTTTGGTGCAGATTTGGTTGTCCTTTGGCAGCATATTTAGGTTTTATTCAACGTTTTAAATCAAAATTTAGAATTACTACCAATGGTGGTCAATGTATTTCCTGCGGTAATTGCTCTACGTATTGTGAGCAAGGAATTGATGTAAGAGCATATGCCCAAAAAGGCGAGAATATTGTGCGCTCTAGTTGCGTTGGTTGTGGAATTTGCTCTACAGTTTGCCCAAGAGGAGTTTTAAAATTAGAAAATGGGCCAGAAGCTGGTAGAATAAATCCCACAGAAATTTTATTAGGAAATGATGTTGATTTAATGGATTTGGTAAATAAAAAATAATAGAATTAGAGCAATTAAAAGCTAAAAAAAAGAAGCCCTTTTCACAGACAGTTTAGAAAATAAATATTGTTACTTTTACCGCAATTCTTTTTATTAAAAGAACAAATTTTAAATTTTACACTAAGAAGAAATTTTAATACTTCTGCATGTAACAATAGTCTAAATGTTTTTAAATAATGGCACCTACTATAAAAGTTATTATCCCTGCATATAATGAACAAGATTCTATAGGTAATGTTATTAGAGATATTCCTAAAATTGTAGATGAAATTATAGTTATTAGCAATAATTCTACAGATAAAACTGAAGAAAATGCTAAAAACGCCGGTGCAACAGTACTTTCTGAAAAGAGAAAGGGGTACGGTTATGCATGTCTAAAAGGAATGGATTATATTTCACAAAAAGAAAAAAAACCAGCAATTGTTGTTTTTTTAGATGGTGATTATTCTGATTATCCAGAACAATTATTAGAGATAATACATCCTATTTTAATTGATAATCTAGATTTTGTTGTAGGCTCAAGAGTTAAAAAACTACGGGAACATGGCGCTATGACTCCGCAACAGATTTTTGGAAACTGGCTGGCCACCTTTTTAATGACACTTTTCTTTAAAGCAAAATTTACAGATTTAGGTCCTTTTAGAGCTATAAAATATGACAAATTATTAACCCTTAAAATGGAAGACACCACCTATGGTTGGACTGTTGAAATGCAATTAAAAGCATTAAAACAGCAACTTACATACACAGAAGTGCCCGTAAAATATAGAAACAGAATAGGTGTCTCTAAAGTTTCAGGAACCATAAAAGGTAGTATCTTAGCAGGCGTGAAAATACTAGGTTGGATCTTTAAATACAGTTTTAAATAATGGTTTTAGAATACATCATCATCATAGTTTATTCTATCGCTCTTTTCCTTATCTTTATGTATGCATTGGCGCAGCTAAACTTGCTTTTTAATTACTTAAAAGCTAAAGAAGTAGTAGATACTTCAGAAAAATTCGATTTTTCAAACGCAGCAGAAATTCCTTTTGTAACCATACAACTACCTGTTTATAATGAGCTGTATGTAATGGAACGTTTGCTTACCAATATTGCAAAGCTAGATTATCCGATAGATAAATTAGAAATTCAGGTTTTAGATGACTCTACAGATGAATCTATAGAGACTACAGCAAAGCATATCAAGATAATTCAAGAAAAAGGGATTGATATACAGCATATTAAAAGAGATAACAGACAGGGTTTTAAAGCAGGCGCCCTAAAAGAAGGTTTAAAAACTGCAAAGGGTAACATTATTGCAATTTTTGATGCAGATTTTTTACCCAAAGAAGATTGGCTAAAACAAACTGTACCCTATTTTAAAGATTCTAAAATTGGAGTTGTACAAACCCGATGGGGCCACATTAATAGAGATTATTCTACGCTTACAAAAATACAAGCTTTTGCTTTAGATGCTCATTTTACATTAGAGCAAGTTGGTAGAAATAGCAAAGGCCATTTTATTAATTTTAATGGTACAGCAGGTCTTTGGCGTAAAGAATGTATTTATGACGCAGGAAATTGGGAAGGCGATACACTTACAGAAGATTTAGATTTAAGCTACAGAGCACAATTAAAAAACTGGAAGTTTAAATATTTAGAGCACGTAGAGACACCAGCAGAATTGCCAGTAATAATTAGTGCTGCTAGATCGCAACAATTTAGATGGAACAAGGGTGGCGCAGAGAATTTTCAAAAAATGATGAAACGCGTTATTACAAGTAAAAACGTCTCATTTAAAACTAAAATTCATAGTTTATTACACCTTTTAAACAGCTCTATGTTTACATGTATCTTTTTGGTAGCAGTCTTAAGCATACCAATGTTATACATTAAAAATGAATATGAGCACCTAAAAATGTATTTCTATGTAATGAGTTTCTTTGTAGTAAGTTCTATAATTTTCTTTATTTGTTATTGGCATATGTATAAAAATACTTATGGCGGTGGGTTTAAAAATTTCATTATATATATTGGTGCATTTTTTACATTTTTCTCTATTGCAATGGGGTTTTCTTTACACAATACAGTTGCAGTTTTAGAAGGCCATTTTGGTAAAAAAAGTGAATTTGTTAGAACACCTAAATTCAATATAAAAACATTAAAAGACGGCTGGAAAAAGAATAAATATATTAAAACAAAACCCTCTGTACATGTTATTTTAGAAGGTCTTTTAGCTATTTATTTTATCTTTGGTATGTACAGCGCATTTATTGTTGGAGATCAAGGTGGAGACTTCGGGCTTTTTCCTTTCCATTTTATGCTTTTTATAGGTTTTAGCTATGTGTTTTTTAAATCTGTATTTTCAAAAGCGTAATGCCTTTTTTTAAAAAACATAGCAATGTTTTTATAATTTCCTTTAGTGTAATTTGTTATTTTTTCTTTGCTTACTTTCTAGAAAGAACGCAGTTCTACACCGTTTGTCTTTTGTGGTTTTCTTTGTTTAGTGCTTTTTATCTTTTGATAAAAAACAAAAACAATTCATTTACTAGCTTGGCAATAATAGCCATTCTCTTTCGATTAATTTTCTTATTTGCAACCCCCAATTTATCTCAAGATTTTTATAGATTTATTTGGGACGGGCGTATGATTTTAAATGGCTTTAACCCTTATATATCTTTACCCCAAACCTTTATTCAGCAAAATTTGCAACCCATTGCAGAAGCTTCTATTTTATATGACGGTATGGGCCAATTAAATGGAAGTCATAACACTAACTACCCGCCATTAAACCAATTGTGTTTTTTTATAGCAGCCCTATTTGCCAGCAAAAGTATTTTTGGGTCTTTATTTGCGCTTAGAGCTTTAATTATTTTAGCAGATATAGGAATTCTATATTTTAGTAAAAAGTTATTAGAGCGTTTAAAATTGCCCATAAAAAATATCTTTTGGTATTTTTTAAATCCCTTTATAATTATAGAAATGACAGGGAATTTACATTTTGAACCCGTGATGTTATTTTTCTTAGTTTGGGCACTTTATAAATTACAGCAACAAAAATGGATTTTTGCTGCAGTCTTATTAGCGTGTGCTGTTTCTGTTAAATTAATTCCGTTATTGTTTTTACCATTATTCCTTCAATGGTTTATAAATAAAGAAAGCACCAACCCAGAAGCAAATAATTTACAAATACAGAAAGAGCCTACTCTATTAAAGGTTTTAATATTTAAGTTTGGTAAGTTATCATTGTTTTACATCATTATTCTAGGCATAACACTCCTTTTATTTCTTCCTTTTTACACCCCAGAACTTATTGGCAATTACTCTAAGTCTGTAGGTTTATGGTTTAGAGATTTTGAATTTAATGCAAGCTTCTACTATATTTTTAGAGAAATAAGCTACCTTTTTAGGGGCTATAATGAAATTGCTATTATTGGAAAAATAACACCAATTTTAACCGTACTATTTTTAGTATACCTATCATTTTTCAAAAGAAATAAGACAATCATTCAATTAAGTACAGTTATGTTATTTGGTTTGTGTTTTTACTACTTTACTGCCACAACTGTACATCCTTGGTATCTAGCCACTCCATTAATTTTATGCGTTTTTACAAAATATAAATTTCCAGTTGTTTGGTCTTTCGTTATCATCTTAGCCTACCAAGCATACGCAAACACTCCTTGGCAAGAAAACTTATGGTTTGTATTTGCAGAATATTTAGGTCTCTTTTCATTTTTATTTTATGAAATTATACAGCAAGCTAAGATTAAGAAAATGTAAAATAACAAGGTTCTTTATCATATCTACTGAGTTTTTTGTATTTTGCTAACTTATATCTACGCTACTATGAAAAGACTTACTATAAAAGACATTGCTAAAGAATTTAGTGTTTCTATTTCAACGGTATCTAAAGCCTTGAATGATAGTTATGAAATTAGCGTAAATACCAAAGAAAAAATACAGAAATACGCCAAAGAACACAATTATAAGCCCAACTTTAATGCATTAAGTCTAAAAAATAGACAAACCAAAACTATTGGAATTATTATTCCTAATATGTTAAACTACTTCTTTGCGCAGGTTTTTAATGGTATTGAAAAAGTAGCAAATGAAAAAGGATATAAAATAATTTCTTGTATTTCAAATGAATCTTACACAAAAGAAGTAGAAACAATGGAAATGCTTTCTAACGGAAGTATTGATGGCTTTATACTTTCTTTAGCTGAAGAAACGGTCTTAAAAAACGACTTTAAACATTGTGAAGAAATATTAGAAAACGGCACACCTATAGTAATGTTTGATAGAGTCGCGGAATCGATACATTGCGATAAAGTAATTACAGACGATTTTAAAGGTGCATCTAAAACTGTAAAATATTTAGTGAAATCTGGCAGTAAAAATATCGCATTTGTATCTACAATTAGCAATTTAGAAATTGGTAAAAAAAGACATCAAGGGTATTTAAAAGGATTAGAAAAAGCAGGTTTGCCTATAAATAATAATCTTATTGTAAATATAATAGATGAAGATTATAAAAAATATGAAAGTATTTTAGCGCCTATTTTTAATTCAAATGATATTGACGCTGTAATTGCAACTGATGAGTCTTCTGCAATAGCAGCAATGAAAACAGCTCAAAAAATGGGACTTAAAGTACCCGAGAATTTTGCTGTTGTTTGTTTTTCTAACGGAATTTTAGCAAGACATTCTCAACCCAAAATGACTACCGTTAGCCAGCACGGAGAAAAAATGGGTGCCACCGCTGCAAGACTATTAATTGAAAGGTTAGAAAATAAATCTGAAGAAAAAGAAGAAATGAAAACTGTAATTATAAAAACAGATTTAGTGGAACGCAACTCTACTAAAAAATCTTAATTTATGGATTTAAGTGCCGTGAAATTAGTGGTTTCAGATATGGACGGAACCTTACTAAATTCTAAAGGTGAAGTAAGTACTCTTTTCTTCGACCTTTTTAAAAAATTACAAAAACAAAATATACTTTTTTGCGCTGCAAGCGGAAGACAATACGATAGTATTGTAAATAAATTAGCACCTATTAAAGATGACATATATATCATAGCAGAAAACGGGGCAATTGCAAAAAAAAACGATAAAATTTTACTTTTAAAATCTTTAAGCACTAAAAAAGTAACAGACATTATTCCTATTCTTAGAAATATTAAGAATACCAATATTGTTTTATGCTCTCAAGACATTGCATATATAGAAAGTAAAGATGAAAACTTTATCAACTTATTTCAAGAATATTATAATAGTTTTAAAATAGTTGATGATCTAATTGAAATTGCTAAAACTACTTCAATACTTAAAATTGCTGTCTATCATTTTTCATCTTCAGAGACTTTTATTTACCCAGCTATTAAGCACCTAACAGCAGACTATTTAATAAAAATATCTGGCCAAAACTGGCTAGATCTTTCTGATAACAAAGCCAATAAAGGAGACGCTTTAAAAGAGGTTCAAAAGCTATTGAATATCTCTAAACAAGAAACAATGGTTTTTGGAGATTATCATAATGACATAGAAATGTTGCAAGAAGCTACCTATAGTTTTGCTATGAAAAATGCGCATACAGACATAACAGCAATTGCTAATTACAGCACCAAAAGTAATAATGATTTTGGGGTTGAGCGTGTTTTAGAAAAACTAGTACAAATTAATCCTTAATCGTCATAACCAATTATACTTTGTCTTTCTCTATTTACACATAAAATCTAACTTCCCTTTTTCTACAGTTAGAGCATTAGGAATGCAATGGGCAAAAATTTATTTTTAGTTTTTAGAATTCTATTCTGAAGTGTTTGTTAAGCAAGTACATAACGATTAAAGAGACAATAATGCTTTACCAAAATTAATTAGTTTACAGCTTTTTATTGCCCCTCTAGAATAGATTTAATAAATTATTTTAGAGCCTTCTTCTTGTTGAACCAAACTCGTGAAATTTTTGCTACTGCTACTTTGAGTGAATTATTTTCCGTTTGTTATATTTCTAATGAAACCACCAAACCCTCATTACTTCTCACATTAAAAACGGTTTGATCTTCAAAAATTAAATACTGCCCTTTTACACCCACTAATTTTCCTTTATAAGTTGGTGTTTTTATTAAATTTAAACTTTTTGGTTTCTCTGGATATTGTAAAACAGGAAACTTCAAATGCGTTTCTGTATTATTTTCAATAAAATACTGCCTTGCCTCTTCTGGTATAAATTCTTTCAACTTCTCTCTCCATTCTACCAAATTTACATCTTCAATATCATTCTTTAACATCTTGCGCCAATTGGTTTTATCACCAACATGGTTTTTTAAAGCAACTTCTGTAATTCCTGCTAAATATCTATTTGGCACTTCTACAATTTCAATAGCTTCGTGTGCTCCTTGATCTATCCAACGTGTTGGTACTTGTGTCTTTCTTGTAACACCAACTTTTACATTCCCAGAATTTGCTAAATACACAATATGTGGCTGTAATTGTACAGATTTTTCATACGTTAAATCCCTGTCCTCTTCGTTTAAATGTGCCTTACTCAATTCTGGCCTCATAATCCAATCTCCAGCATTTGGTGCATCAAAAAAACAAGACTTACAATACCCTTGTCTGTATATTTCTTTTTCTAAATGACAGTTTAAACATTCATACGTAACAAATTTTAAAGAAATCTCTTTATTTATTAGTTGATTCATGTTCAGAAAATCAGTTTTCATATCTAAATAATACTGAATTTCATCGGAATTCTCCGTCATCATTTTTTTTAAAACTCCCTGGTAAATCATCTCGTAAATTTTTAGTATTTTTAGCTTGATTTTAAAAACAATATTCGATTTAAAAACAACCAAAACAAATTTACGAATTTCTATGGCTTTTCAGATTATCAATTCTATAATTTCTTGGTTCCTAAAGAAACGAAAACACCAGATTGAGTTATTTTTAAAATACCCAATTGATGTTCAGGATGAATTGTTATTAAAACTAGTGCATGCTGCTAGAAATACAGAATTAGGAAAAGAAAATAATTTTGAGGATATAAAAAATCACTCGGATTTTGTAGCAAATGTTCCCATCCAAAAATATGAAAGTTTTGAACCTATAATGGAGCGATGCCGGCAAGGAGAACAAAATCTATTTTGGCCTTCAGACATTAAATGGTTTGCAAAATCTAGCGGAACCACCAACGCTAAAAGCAAGTTTATTCCAGTTTCTGGTGATGCACTCGAGTATTGCCATATGAAAGCAGGTAAAGACATGCTGTGCAACTACATAGAAAATAACCCCAATACACAATTATTTACAGGTAAAGGCTTGCGTTTAGGCGGTAGTTCTGAAGTGTATCAAGATAACGGGTCTCATTTTGGCGATTTATCTGCTATTATTATAGAAAACATGCCTTTTTGGGCAGATTTTAGCTCTGCACCTAGCCAGGAAGTTGCTTTAATGAGCGATTGGGAAACAAAAATGGATGCTATTATTGACGAAACTATCAATGAAAACATTACCAGTTTAGCAGGCGTACCAAGCTGGATGTTGGTGCTACTAAACAGGGTTTTAGAACGCAGCGGAAAAGAACATATTTTAGAGGTTTGGCCAAATTTAGAAGTCTACTTTCATGGTGGTGTAAACTTTAATCCGTACAGAGAACAATACAAAAAAATCATTCCAAAAGAAACGTTTAAATACTACGAAATTTATAATGCCTCAGAAGGTTTTTTTGCTATTCAAGACAAAGACAAATCAAAAGAATTACTCTTAATGTTAGATTACGGTATTTTCTATGAATTTATTCCAATGAGCGAATACAATGGAGAAAATTCTAAAACAATAACGCTTGCAGCTGTAAAAAAAGATATAAATTATGCTTTAATTATTACAACCAATGCAGGTTTATGGCGTTATCTAATTGGAGACACCATTCGTTTTACCTCTCTAGAACCTTATAGAATTAAGATTACGGGGCGCACAAAGCATTATATAAATGTTTTTGGTGAAGAGTTAAATATAGAAAATGTTGAGGATGCTTTAAAATTGGCTTGTGAGAAAACTTTAGCTACAATTTCTGATTATACTGTTGGCCCTATTTTTATGCAAGGAAAAGAAAAAGGTGGCCATGAATGGATGATAGAATTCAGTAAAAAACCAGCTTCAATAGGGTATTTCTCTGAAGTTCTAGACAACGCGTTAAAATCTATCAATTCCGATTATGAAGCAAAGCGGTATTTAAATATTACCTTAATGGCGCCAAAAGTGCACCAAGCAAAAGAAGGTTTATTTTATAGCTGGTTAAAGAAAAAGAATAAATTAGGTGGCCAACATAAAGTACCTAGACTGTCTAATTCTAGAGAATTTATAGAGGAATTATTAGATTTATAATGTGCTCTTTTTTAGATTACTTTTTATACAAAACGAACAGTAGGTCTCTTATAATGGTTTTTTACAGTAATAATAAGCTAGTTAAATCTTACGCTCCACAACATAATCTATCATGGTTTCTAAAGAATTTTTATATTCAGATTCTGGAAAATCTTTTAGTATTGCAAGTGCTTTGTTTTTATAATCATTCATTTTGGCAGTTGTGTATTCGATACCGCCATTCTCCTTTACAAAAGCAATTACTTCTTTTACTCTTTTCTTGTCTTTATTGTGCTTCTTAATAGAGTTAATTAACCAAGCTTTGTCTTTTTTAGAACAGGTGTTTAAAGTGTGAATTAAAGGCAACGTCATTTTTTGCTCTTTAATATCTATGCCCGTTGGTTTTCCTATTTTAGCTTCAGAATAATCAAACAAATCATCTTTAATTTGAAAAGCAATACCAATGTATTCTCCAAATTTTCGCATTTTACGAATACAATCTTGATTTGCACCCACAGAAGCTGCACCAATACCGCAACAAGCAGCAATTAAGGTAGCTGTTTTCTTTCTAATAATCTCAAAATAAACCGTCTCTGTAATATCTAATTTTCTAGCTTTTTCTATTTGAAGTAACTCGCCCTCACTCATTTCACGAACGGCAATAGAAATTAATTTAAGCAAATCAAAATCGTTATTATCGATAGACAGTAGCAGTCCTTTAGACAACATAAAATCTCCTACCAGTACAGATATTTTATTTTTCCAAAGTGCATTTATAGAGAAGAAGTCTCTTCTCATATTGCTATCGTCTACCACATCATCATGCACCAAAGTAGCGGTATGAATTAGCTCTACAACTGCAGCACCTCTATAAGTTCGCTCATCAAAGCCACCATTAGAAACCATTTTTGCTACTAAAAAAACAAACATTGGGCGCATTTGTTTACCTTTTCTGCGCACTATGTAATATGTAATTCTATTTAATAGCGGAACTTTAGAAAGCATCGATTCTTTGAACTTTTCTTCAAAGAGTTCCATTTCATTTTTAATAGGAAGTTTTATAAGTTCTACTGTTTTCATCTGTGTAAAGTAGTTGTAATCTTAAGTAGTAAAAATACGAAATTTAAACAATACCAAAACTCTTTTAAGTGCCGTAAAATGTAAATAAATGTTAAGACTTATTTGCCAATTGTCCGCAAGCAGCATCTATATCTTTACCTCTACTTCTTCTCACATTTACGGTAATATCATGCATTTCTAAATTAGAGATGTAATTATTTATTGCAGAAGAATGTGCCTGCTGAAACTCGCCATCATCAATAGGGTTGTATTCTATTAAATTCACTTTACAAGGCACTGCTTTACAAAATGCTACCAACGCTTTTATATCTTCTTTTTTGTCGTTAATACCGTCCCAAACAATATATTCATAAGTAATTGCTCTTTGTGTTTTTTCATACCAATATTCTAAAGATTCTTTTAAATCTTTTAATGGAAAAGTGGCGTTAAATGGCATTATTGAAGTTCTAACGGCATCTATGGCAGAATGCAGAGAAACTGCTAAATTAAATTTAACCTCTTCATCAGCCATCATTTTAATCATTTTTGGCACGCCAGAGGTAGAAACCGTAATTCTTTTAGAAGACATTCCTAAGCCCTCAGGAGATGTAATCATTTCTATAGATTTCATCATGTTTTTATAATTCATTAAAGGCTCTCCCATCCCCATAAAAACAATATTCGATAATTTATGATTGAAATACAACTTACTCTGTTTATCGATAATTACAACCTGATCATAAATCTCATCAGGATTTAAATTTCGCATTCTTTTTAAGCGAGATGTTGCACAGAATTTACAATCTAAACTACACCCAACCTGACTAGAAACACAGGCTGTTGTCCGCTTTTCTGTTGGAATTAAAACAGATTCAACAATTAAACCATCATGTAATTTAATTCCGTTTTTAATCGTTCCATCCTTACTTTTCTGCATGGAATCTACCTTTATGTGATTGATCACAAAATTAGCCGCTAACATTTCTCTCGTTTCTTTAGAAATGTTGGTCATGTCTTCAAAAGTATGCAAAGACTTGCTCCAAAGCCATTCATAAACCTGATTTCCACGAAAAGCTTGATCGTTGTTTTCAACAAAGAAAAAGCGTAATTCTTCTTTTGTTAATGCTCTTATGTCTTTCTTTTTATTCAAGGTAGTTTGATTAAAAAATTAAATGATTCAAAATAAAACGTACTGCAAAAATATGCATAAAAAAACTGACACTTAATTCAAGCGTCAGTTTTAATAGTTGAATTTTTTGAATTCCTAAATATGTTATATAATTAGCATTGCATCTCCATATGTAGAGAATTTATAACCTTCTTTAATTGCTACTTTATAGGCATCCATTACAAAATCATAGCCTCCAAAAGCTGCTGCTTGCATTAACAAGGTAGATTTTGGTGTGTGAAAGTTTGTAATCATTGCATTTGCAATATTAAATTCGTGTGGAGGGAAAATAAATTTATTTGTCCAACCTTCAAATTCTTTTAATTCTTGTTTTGAAGAAACAGAAGATTCTACTGTTCTCATTACCGTTGTTCCTACAGCACAAATTCTTCTTTTTTCTTTCTTTGCTTTGTTTATCATGGTCGCACTTGCTTCCGGAATAACAATTTGTTCAGAATCCATTTTATGCTTAGATAAATCTTCTACCTCTACCGCACTAAAAGTTCCTAAACCAACATGCAAAGTCATTTCTGCAAAATCTACTCCTTTAATTTCTAAACGCTTTAATAAGTGTTTAGAGAAGTGTAAACCTGCACTTGGCGCGGCTACAGCACCTTCGTGTTTTGCAAAAATAGTTTGGTATCTTTCTTTATCTGAAACTTCTACTTCTCTTGCAATTGCTTTTGGCAATGGTGTTTGTCCTAATTCTAATAATTTAGCTCTAAATTCTTCATAAGAACCATCAAATAAGAAACGCAAAGTTCTACCTCTAGAAGTTGTATTATCTATTACCTCTGCCACTAAACTATCATCTTCACCAAAAAACAATTTGTTTCCAATTCTAATTTTTCTTGCAGGATCTACTAAAACATCCCAAAGTCTATTTTCAGCATTTAATTCTCTTAATAAGAAAACTTCAATTCTAGCACCTGTTTTTTCTTTGTTTCCAAACATTCTTGCAGGAAACACTTTGGTGTTATTTAACATCATTACATCACCTTCTTCAAAGTAATTAATAATATCTTTAAATTGTTTGTGCTCAATAGTTCCTTCAGCTTTATTTAATACCATTAAACGAGATTCATCTCTATGTTCAGCAGGATAAATTGCTAACAATTCTTCTGGCAACTCAAATTCAAAATGCGATAATTTCATATGTTTATATCTTCTAAAAGTGGCAAAGATACGATATCGGAATAGGCGTTGTCAAGTGTTTCGCCCTTTAATTTAAAGTTCTTCTATTTTAATACCAATTTGTTTCATATCATCCCAAAATTTTTGAAACGATTTTGTAACTACTTCAGCATTTAAAATCTTAATAGGTACCTTTAATGCCAGCGGTGCAAATGCCATTGCCATTCTATGATCATTGTATGTTTTTATAGGAATATTATGGTTTATTTCTGATGATTTTGCCAAGTGTAAACTCTCATTTGTTACTGATATTGAAGCTCCTAAGTTTGTTAGTTCTTCTTTTAAAGCTTCTAAACGGTCTGTTTCTTTTATTTTTAAGGTGTGTAAACCTGCTAAATTACAAGCTATTCCTTCAGAAAAACAAGTTACCGCAATTGTCTGTGCAATATCTGGCGCATTTTTAAGATCTATTTCTAGTATTTCTAAGTTGGTTTTGTTTTCTTTTTTTAAGGTGATAAAATCCTGACCAAATACAGTTACCACACCAAAATGGGTGTAAATTTCTGCCAAACAAGAATCTCCTTGTAAGCTTTGTTCTTTGTAAGCAGATAATTTAATTGAACTACCTATTGCTGCAGATGCTATAATTGAATAAAAATAACTAGCAGAAGACCAGTCTGATTCTACCACAACAGTTTGTACCTCTATTTTTCTCTTCGGAAATACTTTTATAAGATTTCCCTCGAAGCTTGTTTCAATTGCCAATTGATTCAATAAACTTAACGTCATATTGATATATGGAATAGAAGTAATTTTACCAACCAATTCTATTTCTAAACCATTTTCTAACTTAGAGGCAATTAGTAATAAAGAAGAAATATACTGACTGCTTACGTTGCCATTAATTTGAACGTTCTCTTTTGTAATGTTCTTCCCTTTTATTCTAATTGGCGGATACCCAATTTTGTCTTCGTAAGAAATCTCTGCTCCTAAATCTCTTAAGGCATTTACTAAAATCTCAATGGGTCTGTTTTGCATTCTATCAGAACCAGTAAGCACCACTTCTCTGCCACTTTTTACAGCAAAATAAGAGGTTAAAAAACGCATTGCCGTTCCTGCGTGTCCTATATCTACTAGCTCCTCTTTTGTAGAAAGTGCATGTTGCATGTGAATAGAATCATCTGAATCTGATAAATTTTCAATAGAAATTTCTGGAAACAAGTTTTGTAAAATCAGTAGTCTATTCGATTCGCTTTTAGAACCAGAAATAGTAATTTCTTCGTTTATTTTATTATCCGCTAAAACATTTAACAATATGTCCATTCTAAAACCTGATTTTATTTCTTATTTTTAATCTTTAATTCTTTAAATAACTAATATGAAAAAACACCTCCTCCTCATTATCTGCATCTTTCTCTCTACAAATGCCAAAGTTAATGCACAAAAAAATAATACCAAAGTTTCTAACGAATATTTTAGTGCTGTAGAATGGCGAAATATAGGGCCCTTTAGAGGTGGTAGAAGTGCAGCAGTTACTGGCGTTTCAGGCAAAGCAAATCTATTTTACATGGGTGCAACTGGCGGTGGTGTCTGGAAAACAAATGACGCAGGTAATACTTGGCAGAATATTTCTGACGGATTTTTTGGCGGTTCTGTTGGTGCCGTTGCTGTTTCTGAATCTGATAATAATGTAATTTATGTTGGAATGGGAGAAAAAACTGTGCGTGGAAATGTTTCTTCTGGAGACGGAATTTGGAAATCTGAAAACGCCGGAAAAACATGGAAAAACGTGGGTTTAAAAAATTCTAGACACATTCCTAGAATGAGAATTCACCCAACAAACCCCAATATTGTATTTGCAGGTGTTCTAGGAGATTTGTACAAACCAACCAAAGAAAGAGGCGTTTACAAATCTATTGATGGCGGTAATAACTGGAAAAAAGTATTGTTCTCAAATGAGAATGCAGGCGTTGTAGATTTAATAATAGACCCAAATAACCCAAGAATTTTATACGCAACTACTTGGAATATTAGAAGAACGCCCTATAGTTTATCTTCTGGTGGCGATGGTTCTGCACTTTGGAAAAGTATAGATGAAGGTGAAACTTGGACAAATATTTCTACAAATAAAGGATTGCCAAAGGGGCTTTGGGGTATTAGCGGTGTAACCGTTTCTCCTGTTAATTCTAATATTGTTTGGGCTTTAATTGAAAATGACAAAGGAGGAGTTTACAAATCTAAAGATGCGGGTAAAACGTTTACCCTTATAAACTCTGAAAGAAAACTAAGACAAAGAGCTTGGTATTACACGCGTTTATATGCAGATACCCAAGATGAAAATATTTTATATATTTTAAATGTACGATATCATAGATCTACAGATGGTGGCAAAACATACAAAACATACAACGCACCTCATGGAGATCATCATGATTTATGGATTGCACCAGAAGACAACCAAAGAATGATTATTGGAGATGACGGCGGTGCGCAAGTTTCTTTTGATGCTGGTGAGAATTGGAGTACTTATATGAACCAGCCTACTTCACAGTTTTACAGAGTTACCACAGACAATCATTTTCCGTATAGAATTTTAGCAGCACAGCAAGACAATTCTACAGTAAGAATTTCGCATAGAACTGCAGGTAGATTTATTACCGCATCTAACTGGAGTTCTACTGCCGGCGGAGAAAGTGCACATATTGCAGTAGATCCTTTAAATGATGAGATTGTTTACGGTGGTAGTTATGGTGGTTTACTAACTAGAAAAAATCATAAAACAGGAGAAACCAGAGCGGTAAATGTTTGGCCAGATGACCCAATGGGCCACGGAGCAGAAGATTTTAAATACCGTTTTCAATGGAACTTCCCAATCTTTTTTTCACCAAATAATAAAAAGAAATTATATGCAGGCTCTAATCATTTACATGCAACCGAAAATGAAGGGCAATCTTGGGAATTAATTAGTCCAGATTTAACAAGAAACGACCCTAAAACTTTAGGTGCTTCGGGCGGGCCAATTACAAAAGATAATACCGGTGTAGAATATTATGGAACCATTTTCGCAGCAACAGAATCTGCATTAGAACCTGGTTTAATCTGGACAGGCTCTGATGATGGTTTGGTGCACGTATCTAAAAACAACGGTAAAAATTGGGACAATGTAACGCCTAAGAAAATGCCAGAATGGATGATGATTAACTGTATTGAAGTAAACCCATTTGTAAAAGGAAGTGCCTATGTTGTAGGTACAAAGTATAAATCTGGAGATTACAGACCATACATCTACAAAACAAAAAACTATGGAAAATCTTGGAAAAAAATTACCAACGGAATTGGAAACGAAAGTTTTACAAGAGCACTAAGAGCAGATCCTAAAAGAAAAGGATTGTTATATGCAGGAACAGAAAGAGGTATGTATATTTCTTTTGATGATGGTAAGAACTGGGCGTCTTTTCAGCAAAATTTACCAATTGTGCCTATTACAGATTTAGCTATTAAAAACGACAATTTAATTGCTGCAACACAAGGTAGATCTCTTTGGATTATTGACGATTTAACACCGCTGCATCAACTAAACGCATCTATAGAAAAAGAAGAAGTAGTTTTATACCAACCTAAAGATACGTACAACATGAGTGGCGGAAACGGCAAAACTTCTAGAACAGAAGGTACAAATCATGCCGGTGGTGTTGCTATAAATTATTTTATTAAAAAAGAAAACAAGAAAGATACCATCTCGCTTTCTTTCTATGATACGGCTAATAACTTCATTAAAAAATACAGCACCAAACCAGACAAAAAAAAGAAAGAGGAAAAATTAAAAATAGAAGATGGAAATAATGTTTTCTATTGGAACATGATGTATCCAGGTGCTGAAAAAGTAAAAGGAATGATTTTGTGGTGGGCTTCTTTAAACGGACCAATGGCATTGCCTGGAACTTACAAAGTAGCATTGTCTGTAAATGACAAAACAATAATGCAAAACTTTACCATTTTAAAGAACCCAACTTCAGAGGCCTCTGAAAATGAAATGAAAATGCAGTTCGATTTTATTAATGACATTAACCTAAAAATGACCGAGATACACAAAGCATTAAAAAATGTAAAAAAAGTTAGGAGTCAGGTTGCACTTTTAAAGAAGGCTATTAAAGACAAAGAAAAGTACAAAGCGCTGCTAGACGGTGCAACTACCTTGGTAAAAGATTTAACAAAAATTGAAGAAACCTTATACCAAACAAAATCTAAAAGTGGGCAAGACCCTTTAAACTTTCCAATTCGTTTAAATAATAAATTGGCACATTTAAACTCGTTAACCAGAATAGGAAACTATGCGCCTACGCAACAAGCAATTGATTTTAAAAATGAGATTACAAAAGAGATTGATGCAGAATTGGCAAAACTAAACACATTGTTTAAAACGGGCGTAACAGCCTTAAATAAAAAAGTAAAAGAAAGTGATATTGATTTGATTCAGTTGGATTAATAAAATGCTTTAAACTAAAAAAAAGCGACTGTGAGGTCGCTTTTTTTTTATTATTTCATCTTCTTACTGGTTACATAGATTCCATAAAAGAGACTTAAAAAAACTTTAAAACCCCAAAAGTTCATCCACTTTCCGTTGCTAAAGTTCACTTCATTTACCAAATCAAAATTACCGGCAAAAATAGCTTCCCAACTATTTAAAAGTAAAGAGATTACAATAACCATTATAAAAAAAGGAATGGTCACTTTTTTAACGTTATTCCAAAAAAGCGGTTGTTTTGTTTTTTCTATAAAAGTCATATTATTTTAATTTTTGATTGTTATGATGGCGATCATGATCGCGTTTTGTTTTAATATCTAATTTTTTCTCAAAAGCATCTTGTAAGTTAATACCGGTTTGATTTGCCAAACATAGCACAACAAATAGCACATCTGCCAATTCTTCGCCCAAATCTTTATTCTTATCAGATTCCTTTTCACTTTGCTCGCCATAACGTCTTACAATAATACGAGCAACTTCGCCAACCTCTTCGGTTAATTGCGCCATATTTGTAAGCTCATTAAAGTATCTTACACCGTGTTCTTTAATCCAATTATCTACTTGCTGCTGTGCATTTTCTATGTTCATGTTTCTTATATTGAAAGATTACCGTCTTAAAAATCAAAGATAGTTTTTCTAAAATAATTCCGTTTGTTTGTGCATTGAAAAATACAACTTCGTGGCGCAAGCTATAGCCTTACCTTTTAGAGCAATACCATTAAGAAATTAGAACTCAAAGAACATTGGTACCACGTTTATAAGACTAAAAATGCAAATGAAGTAAGCTGGACGGAAGAAAACCACAATACCTCGCTGCAACTTATCAATTCTTTTAATGTGCCCAAAACTGCAAAAACTATAGATATTTCTGCGGAAGCTTTAGAAAAAGCAAAAAAGAGATAAGGAACCTATTTTATGAAAAAGAATAAAAAAGGAGATATTTTAATTACTAATTTAATTTATGAAGGTTCTTCTTTAAGTCTATATTTTTATATGGAAAGTAATTTTAATGGAGGGAAAAGTCCAAGTTATTATTTTCAGAAAGGGAACGAAAACTTAAAACTTATAAATACAAGATTGGGAAATTCATCAGATAAGAAAATGATTAAATATTTTAGCGATTGTACTAAATTGACTAAATAAATAAAATCAAGGACTTTCGAAAAATATGTTATCAAAAGCTCGAAGTTTAAGGATAAAAGTAAACTCACTTCAAAATTGATTGAAATTGTTAAATATTACAATGGAAAATGTAAGTAATTTAAATAAAACGTTTGCTAACAACGTATAAAATTAACTGCTAAAAATCGCTTACTTATTTAAGTCCAAACAGACTTTCTTGGTTCGTGTTTTATTTATTAACTTTAATTCTTAAAATACCTAACAAATCGTACACAAACACGTTTAACAAAATGTAACAAAGCGTCTTGTTTTACGTCTTCTTTAAAAGTAATCTCGAAAATAAATGACAAAACAAATAGCTGAAATTAAAGAAGCGTGGCAAACAATATTTGTATTTTTAATAATACTTATTGCCTTAAGTTCAATAGCATATTATGCAATTTTAAAATTAAACCCAACTAGTATTTACATAGGCTTATTGATGATCTCACCTGCCTTGGCAGCATTTATTACCCTGAAAATAAAGAAACGACCTATTTTGACTCTACCATGGGGCTTAAAAGAACTGAAATACTTAAAACTTTCCTACGTAACACCACTATTTTATGTATCAATTGCATACGCCCTAATTTGGCTATTCGGCTTTGGAAATTTAATAAATACTGACAGAATTACACAATGGAGTGCTGAATTAGGCATTGCAGAATCGAATCAAACACTCTTAATTATAATAATGGTTTTTCTGTTATTAACGGTTGGTGTTGTCAAAAATTTAGGTTCTACATTGGGTGAAGAAATAGGATGGCGTGGCTTTTTAATATTCGAATTAAGAAAAGTGATGTCTTTTAAAGCACTCTCTATTGTAAGTGGCGTAATCTGGGCAATTTGGCACTTCCCAATACTTAATTTAATGTTCGGTAGTGGTGAAAATCTATTATTACATTTGAGTGCTTTTACCATAATGATCCTTGGAATATCAGTAATATTGGCTTATTACACTTTTAAATCTAATAGCTTATGGCCAGCTGCCATCTTTCATTCTATTCACAATATTTACATTCAAAAAATATGCACTCCTTTAACTATTTCTAATAATAACACTACATTTTGGATAGATGAATATGGCTTTATGCTTCCAATTATAACAACTATTTTTGCTATTTACTTTTGGCGAAAAGCAGACAAAGAAAAATTATAGAATATAAAAAAAATGCTTCGCAACGTACTTAATTTATTTCTTAAAACACATTATTCATCATACACAAACCTTTGGTAAATGCCATTACTTCCACTTAATACCACAACCAACACTTGGCTTCTGGTTTTCTAAAACCTTTTTATTTTCTAATAAATTGTCCATCGCATTTCTAATATCTTGCCCTGTAACAGGTTTTCCGTTTCCGGGTCTTGCGTCATCTAATTGGCCGTGATATACCGCTTTTAAATCGGCATCAAAAACATAAAAATCTGGCGTGCAGGCGGCATCATAAGCTTTTGCGATTTCTTGCGTTTCATCAAACAAATACGGAAAAGGATAATTTTGTTCTTTGGCAACTTGCTGCATTAATTCGGGTCTATCTTCTGGGTAATTTTCAATTTCATTAGAACTAATCGCTATAAACTGTATGCCTTTTGCTTGGTATTCATTTGCCATTTGCACCAAAGCAGTATTTATATGAATTACAAACGGACAGTGATTACAGATAAACATAAGTACCGTTCCTTTTTCTCCTTTTGCTTCCGTTAAAGAAAGCAAAGTATTATTTACGGTGTTTAATAAAGTAAAATCTGGTGCAGTTGCGCCTGTTAAAAATTCGTTAGATGTTGTTAATGCCATTTATTGGTTGTTCGTGTTTAGTTTTAAGTGTTTAAAAAGATTATGCTTCTTCTGCCAATGCCTTTGCACAGATAAAACCACCTGTCCAAGCATTCTGAAAATTAAAGCCACCCGTTACGGCATCAATATTTAAAACTTCTCCTACAAAAAAGAGGTTGCTGTGTTTTCTGCTTTCAAAACGTTTAAAATTAATTTCTTTTAAATCTACACCACCAGCAGTTACAAACTCCTCTTTAAAAGTAGTTCTACCATTTGCATTGTAAATTCCTTTTGTAAGTTCATTTGCTAATTTCTCTAATTGTGTATTGTTTAAATCTGCCCAATTTTGGGTTTTAGAAATATCTGAATACAACACAAAACGTTCCCACAATCTTCTAGAAACTTCCTTAAAAGGAGATTTCAAAATGACCGTTTTGCGAGGTTCTTTCTTTTTTAAATTTAGTAAAACATTTAAAACTTTGTCTGTGGGTCTAGACAACCAATTTACCTCTACGTTGTATTGGTAGTTCTTATCTGCTAAGATTCTTGCACCAAAAGCAGATAATTTTAAGATTGCTGGGCCACTCATGCCCCAATGGGTAATTAATAACGGACCAGATGCTTCTAATTTTGTTCCAGAGATAACAACTGTTGCGTTTGGTACAGAGATTCCTAATAAATCTACCAATCTCTTATCATTAATATTAAAAGTAAACAAAGAAGGTACTGGCGCTATAACTGCGTGGTCTAAGGTTTCGCATAACTCCCAAACTTTTTTCGAGCTTCCTGCGGCAATCACTAATTGGTCTGCTTCAAAAACCTGTTCTTTTGTATGAATACTCCAAATATCTTCTTGCTTTGTTACAGAATTTACACCATGATTTGTTAGTACTTTAATACCTAAAGTATCTACTGCTTTTTGAAAACAATCTATAATTGCCTGACTTGTATTTGCTTCTGGAAAAACACGGTTATCTCCTTCAATTTTTAAAGGTACACCACGATCATCAAACCACTCAAAAGTATCGCCTGTCATAAATTGATGAAAAGGCCCTAACAATTCTTTTTCTCCTCTTGGGTAAAATTTAACCAACTCCTTTGGCTCAAAACATGCATGTGTAACGTTGCATCTTCCTCCACCAGAAATCTTTACTTTTTGCAAGACATCTTTTCCTTTCTCAAGAATAGTAACGTCCAAATCAGGATTATTTTCTTTGGCATTAATTGCCGTAAAATATCCTGCTGCTCCACCTCCAATAATTACTATTTTTTTCATTTTTTATGTTTTAGACTTTACAGGTTTTAAAAACCGATGCCGTCTTCTTAATTTATAAAATCATTTCTGAATAGGAAAGAATTGTTTCAAACCCTTTATTTTTAAAATACGCTGGCGTTTGCTCATTTCCTGTAACCAATACAAAGTCTCCACCCCAAGCACCTAAACTTTTTATTTCTCCAAAATAATTAGAGAATAGTTTTTCTTTTACTGGTTTTAGTTTAATTATAGAACTGATAATTTGCTCATGTGCTACAATTAATTTATTTAAATCTAGAACTGTAGTTGCTTTTAAAAATTCATCAGAAATGGCAGAAACTACGGTAATTTCTTTCTGAAAACGAGCACCAGTTTCTCTAAATTTTGCAATGCCCTGTTTAGAATCTTGCTTCTCATTTAAATGTATAAAAAATAAGTTCTCTTTAAAACTAGGGTTGAACATTACTTTTTCTACCACTGGTTTTTTTGCCTCAATTTGATAAAATATTGGCGTATTGTTCTGTGCACATGCAATATCATATCCACTTCCTTTAAAGGAGTTCCATAACAACTGAAAAGCATCTACTTCTGCCCACTTGGCAATTGAATTTATTAGGGTAGATGAAGTTCCCAAGCCCCAATTTCTTGGAAATGTAAGGTTTGTTTTTACGACAAATCCGTTTGCTGTATTTAAAAAATCTGGATTCACCTTTTTAGCTTCTTTCAAAATATCTAATAAGGTTTCTGCAATTACCTCTGCATTGCCGTCTTTATCTGAGTTAAAACTGCAGCTTACCAATCGTAATTTTTTTAAATCAAAAACTGCTTCAAACCAACAAGCTCCTGTATGCGTAAAACTTCCCCAGATAATTTGTGGTTCTTGTATGCGCTCTACTATTAAGTCTTGACCAAATTTTGTTGGCAATGCCAAAGACTTTGCACCGTCTAGCACCAAGTATTCGCCAGTTAATAAGAGTTTTCCGTTTGAGTAGTAATTCTTCAAAATTTATCTTTTTTTTCTTTCAATAACAGGAATCTTTGTAGTTCTTTTAAATACTTAAATACCTTAATTTATTGTTTTTCTTAATGCTTCAAATTGAGAAACTACCGCAGAATACGAAACTGTTTTTCCTTCGAAATACGAGGTTATTTTTTCTTTTTCTGAGTTGGTTGCGCCAAACTGATTTAAAATATTCTGTAAGTGCATTTTCATATGACCATGCTGAATTCCTTTAGTTGTTAGCGCTCTTAAAGCTGCAAAGTTCTGAGCCAAACCAGCAGTTGCTATAATTTGCATTAACTCTTTTGCAGACGGTTTCTGCAACATTTCTAAAGACAACTTCGCTAAAGGATGCAAAGCCGTAATACCACCCACAGTTCCTAAAGCCAATGGCACATCAATCCAGAATTTAAAAACACCCTCATCTATAGCGCAATGAGAAAGACTTGTATAACTTCCTGAACGCGCTGCATAGGCGTGTGCGCCTGCTTCTACTGCTCTAAAATCATTTCCTGTTGCAATTACAACGGCATCTATTCCGTTCATAATTCCTTTATTATGTGTTACGGCTCTGTAAGGCTCTACCTCTGCAATTTTAACTGCCTGGTAAAATTTCTCTGCAAATTTATGCGGATTCTCAACTCCTAAATCTTCAATCTTACAGCTTACTTCTGCCCTAACCACACATTCTGGAACGTAATTAGATAAAATACTCATCACAATTTCAATCTCATCATTTCTAAATTCAGTAGCAATTGCCTCTAAACAAGAATTTATAAAGTTGGCACCCATAGAATCTTTCGTTTCAAAGGTAACGTGCAACTGGTAATAATTTTCTAGTTTATCGGTTTTATCAACCAATTTTATGTCTAAAATTCCGCCACCACGCTTTTCCATATTTTTAGTAATGGAAGCCGTTGCAGTAAGTAATTCTATTTTATTTTTATTGAAATAATTTTCTAAATTGGCCTTTTTACCTACAAACATAAAGTGTACTTGCCCAATTTTGGTAGTGCCTAAAACGGTTGTCTTAAAACCACCTTTTGTGCTCCAAAACTTAGCAACCAAAGAAGCTGCAGCAACTACAGAGCTTTCTTCGGTAACCATTGGTATTGCATATTCTTTACCATTTATTAAAAAATTTGGCGCAACACCCATTGGTAAATAAAAGTTAGAAATGGTGTTTTCTATAAAGTCGTCATGCAATTGTTGCAACTTTTCATCGTCGTTAAAATATTGCTTTATGGTAGCAATTGTTAGTGCACTATTCTTAAAATAGTTGTCTGCCAACCAATTTATTTTCTCCTCTTTTGTAAACTTAGAAAAACCCGATATCATCTTTGTCATTATATTCTTTAAATAAGCTTTAAAACAAAGATAGTTGAATCTATGAAATTAGTTAAAAGATTCTTAAAAAAGTGTTTTTTTTTATCTAAAACAAGGGGTAAATTTTCTATATTTTACAGATACCTTAACTATTTAACAGTTTACCAACAACATATTATAATACCTCTTATTTCTTTAACAAAAATTAACAAACAACCAATAAAGCATAACATTTATTGATAATATTCATAAAAAAATCTAATTCTTTATTGATCAAAAAAAAGGATTTATGGCGTAAATTTATATCATAATAACAGCGTACTAAAAATAAATAAAATATGAGAAATACAAGCATTGCAATTATCACTTTAGGGCTCTTTTGTTCTAGTTGCGCAGTCGTAAGACCGGGAGAAGTAGGAATTAAACAAACTTTAGGTAGATTTTCTAAAGAAGTAAGAACACAAGGAACTATTATATACAACCCTTTAATAAGCAGAGTACTTAAAGAATCTACAAAAACTAGCAATATAAAATTGGTATTAAGCTTGCCTAGTAAGGAGGGGTTGAGTGTAAATTCTGAAATTTCTATTTTATATAGACTAGAAGCAAACAAAGTGGCTTCAGTATTAGAAAATCTTGGCCAAAGTTATGAATCTGTAATTACAAGTGTTTTTAGGTCTGCGGCCTCAGATGTGTGTGCCCAGTTTTTTGCCAAAGACATGCACTCTGGTATGAGGGCAGATATTGAACGTGAAATCTTAAAAAAGATGAAGGTAAATATAGAAAAACAAGCAGACGGTATTGAATTAATTGCAGTTCTAATGAAAAGAATTCAATTGCCTAAAGGTTTGGCCAATTCTATAGAAAGAAAGTTACAAGCAGAACAAGACGCAATGCGTTTAAAATTTGTTTTGCAACAAGAAACATTAGAGGCAGAGCGAAAAATAATTAATGCCAAAGGAGAAAGAGATGCACAATTAATTATTGCAGAGGGTTTAACTCCTGAGGTTTTAAAATTAAAAGCAATTGAAGCTTTTAAAGAATTAGCAAAATCTAACAATGCCAAAACCATAATAACTGATGGTAAAACCCCATTGATTATTGGAGATGAAGAAAGTAAAAAGAGATAACACTTAAATATTAAATTGCTTAGAGTCTTGATAAATAAATATTTATCAAGACTTTTTTTTGTTAGAGACATTGCTTTTTACTTAAAAAGGACTCATAAATTGTAAATTTTTTAAATTGACGCTTATTTTTGAATGTTTTTTTGCGAATTTTTACGTAAACTTGACGAACCTTTATCAAAAACGATATTATTAATGAAAAGAATCTTCATTTTAGCAACTATTATTTTACTTGCTAGTTGCAAAACGAACACAATAGTAACCAACAATACTGCACAGCTAAAAGAAATTACATTAAATGAAATTTGGGATGGTACTTTTTCTCCAGAAAGAATGAATGCCTTAAATGCAATGAATGGAGACTTTTACTCCTTATTAAATTGGGATACTTCTGGAAATACAACGGTAGACAAATACAGTTATAAAACTTTAGAAAAAGTTGAAACAATTGTAAACAGTGCAAATTTATCAGGTTTAAATAATTTTTCTTCTTATACTTTTAATAAGGAAGAATCTTCTTTAATTTTAGGAACCAATTTTAATAAAATTTACAGACGCTCTTACACTGGCACTTTTTATTACTACAGCATCGCTTCTAAAAAACTTACATTAATAGGAGAAGATATACAAGAACCTCGTTTTTCTCCAGATGGTAAAAAAATAGCCTATGCTAAAAATAATAATATTTATATTTTAAATTTAAGCAATGGAAATACAGTAACACAAGTTACTAAAGACGGAAAAATTAACGAGGTTATTAACGGAATTACAGATTGGGTGTACGAAGAGGAATTTGGCTTTGTAAGTGCTTTTGAATGGAGTAAAAATAGTAATTATTTAGCTTTTTTACGTTTTGATGAAAGCGAAGTTCCTACTTTTTCTATGGATTTAGTTGGCAACGGTAATTACCCAGAGCAACAAGTTTTTAAGTACCCAAAGGCAGGAGAAAAGAATGCTGTGGTAACCTTGCATATGTATGTGCTTTCTTCTCAAGAAACCAAAAGCATAGATTTAGGGGCCTATGAGTATATTCCAAGAATTAAATGGTCTAATGATGCCAATGTTTTAGTGGCAACTACTTTAAATCGACATCAAAATAACTTAAAACTTCATAAAGTAAATACTCTTAAAAATAAATCAACATTACTTTTAGATGAAATAGATAAAGCGTACGTAGATATTACAGATAATCTTACTTTTTTAAATGATAATAGTTTTATTTGGACAAGCGAAAAAGACGGCTTCAATCACATCTATCATTATGATTTCTCAGGGAAATTAATCAATCAAATTACCAAAGGAAACTGGGAAGTAACCAATTATTACGGATACAATAAAGAGAAGAAAACTATTTATTACCAATCTGTAGAAAATGGTTTTACAAACAGAGGTGTCTATTCTATTGGCTTAAATGGCGGAAATAAAAAAATATTAAGCAACCCAACAGGAACCAATACCGCCTCTTTTAGTAGAAACTTAAATTACTTTATCAATACCTTTTCTACTTCAGGAACTCCACCAATTTATACTTTATTTACTGCGGAAGGCAAACTATTGAAAACAATAAAAGACAACGCTACTTTAAAAGAAAAATTGACTACATATAAAATGAGTCCGAAAGAATTTTCTACCATTGCTATTAATGGAAACGAATTAAATATGTGGATGGTGAAACCTTTAAATTTTGATGCCACTAAAAAATACCCGCTATTAATGTTTCAATATTCTGGCCCAGGGTCTCAGCAAGTTGCAAACAGATGGAATGGCAGCAATGATTATTGGCATAATATGCTAGCGCAAAAAGGGATGATAGTAGTTTGTGTAGATGGCAGAGGAACTGGTTTTAAAGGAAGTGATTTTAAAAAATCTACCTACTTAAACTTAGTGAAATATGAAACAGAAGATCAAATAGCAGCTGCAAAAAAAATAGCAAAACTTGCTTATATAGATAAAAATAATATTGGTATTTGGGGTTGGTCTTTTGGCGGCCATATGAGTACAAATTCACTTTTAAAAGGAAGCGATATCTTTACCACAGCAATTGCAGTAGCACCAGTTACTTCTTGGCGTTTTTATGACACTGTATATACCGAGCGTTTTTTGAGAACTCCGCAAGAAAACCCAAAAGGTTATGATAATAATTCTCCTGTAAATTACGCAGAGAAATTAAAAGGAAATTATTTATTAGTGCATGGAACGGGAGACGACAACGTGCATGTGCAAAATAGTTACAGAATGATAAATGCCTTAATTGAAGCCAACAAACAATTTGATATGTTTATTGTGCCAGATAGAACACACGGCATTTACAAAGGAAAAAATATGCGTCTAAATTTATATACCAAAATGACAAACTTTGTAGAAACGCATTTACTTAATAAATCAACTAAAAACTAAAAGATAATTATGTCAGAATCAGTTATTAAAAATCAGGAAGAACAACAAATGTTCGGTCACCCTAAAGGGTTATTTTACTTATTTTTTGCAGAATTATGGGAACGTTTTAGTTTCTATGGAATGAGAGCGTTGCTTACGCTTTACATGGTAAATGAAATTTTTAAAGCAATTGCAGAACGTGACGCGGCAACTGCGGTTGTTTATGCTTCTTATGGTTCTTTAGTATACGCTTCTACCGTAATTGGTGGCCAAATTTCTGATAAAATTCTAGGAATGCGTAGTTCTATATTTTTAGGAGGAATCTTAATGGCTATTGGACATTTTGTTTTAGCTGTAGAAAATGACCTTGCTTTTTTCCTAGCATTGGCTTTAATTGTAGTTGGTAACGGTTTCTTTAAACCTAATATCTCAACCTTTGTTGGTGCCTTATATAAAGAAGGAGATGTTCGAAAAGATTCTGGTTTTACTATTTTCTATATGGGAATTAATATTGGTGGTTTTGTTGCACCTCTTTTATGCGGTTGGCTAGCTGCCGAATACGGTTGGCATTATGGTTTCGGTTTGGCTGGAATTGGAATGATGGCTGGTTTAATTTTCTTCTGGAGCGGAATAAAAAAGAATGTTTTTGGAGATAAGGGTTTACCTCCAAGCAAAGAAGTATATGAGAAAAAAGTACTCGGAATTCCTCAGAAAACTTTAATACCGATTATAGCGGTATTATTTGTTCCTGCAATTGCATATTTACTTTCTTCTTGGCAAGCAAACTATGTAAGTGGTATTTTTAAGTTTATTGGTTTTGCAGTTTTAGCCTATTTAGCATACATCATGTATAATTTAGATGCTGTTGCTCGTAAAAAATTAATTGTGGCTGTATTAATTACTTTTTTCATGACTTTATTCTGGGGTTTCCATGAACTATCCGGAAGTGTAATAACATTATTTGCTTCTAGAAATGTTGCTTTAGAAGGAATCATGACAGCAAGTCAAACAAATGCCTTAAACTCTATGTTTATCATTCTTTTGGCAATCCCTATCTCTCTACTTTGGGGTTATTTATCAAAAAATAAATTAAACCCAAGAACTCCTTATAAATTTGGATTAGGACTTCTTTTAGCCGGTGCAAGTTTTTACATACTTTCTATTAGTGGCGCTAGTGCAGACGAAAACGGAATGGTACCTTTTGCATATTTATTAGTAATGTATTTTATTATTTCCATAGGAGAATTATTTATGTCTCCAGTAGGATTGTCAAAAATAACAGATTTATCCCCTAAAAACATCGTTGCTTTTATGATGGGTGTCTGGTTCTTATCCTCTGCTTTTGCTTTTCAAATTGTAGGTTTTATTTCTAAACAATTAGCTATAGAAAGTACAGATGCAGATGTTGGTGGACTAGAAACATTAAGTATTTATACTGACGGATTTCATTTAATTGCTTTATACTCTATAGGTGCAGGGGCTATCGTATTATTACTCTCTCCTTTAATGAAAAAATTAATGGGTAACGTTCATTAATTATAAAAACATCAAAAACATCATAAAATAAAATTTATGATGTTTTTTTATGCCCAAAATCGAAATCTTATAAAAAATAGAAAGATTTTCGTAAATTTGACAATTGTGATATTTCCACGAAAGCATATTAAATAATAAAAAAATAATGAAAAAGATACTACTTACACTCCTACTTACTTTTTTAACCTCTCTTGCTAGTTTTTCACAAGAAGAGCTAAAGTGGCACACAGATGCAAATGTTGCACTAGAACTAGCTATTAAAGAAAACAAAAAAGTGTTGTTCTTTTTTACAGGATCTGATTGGTGCGGTTGGTGCATTAAATTACAAAAAGAAGTGTTTAAAACTTCAGACTTTAAAGCGTGGTCTAAAGATATTATTTTAGTAACGTTAGATTATCCTAAAAGAACACCACAATCAGAAAAAACAAAAACGCAAAACAAAGAATTACAACAGATGTTTAGTGTAAGAGGATATCCTACAGTACATTTTGTAAATGTAGAAAAATTAGAAAACGGAAAGCTGAACTTATATAATCTTGGTAAAACAGGCTATGTGCGCGGTGGTCCAAACAATTGGATAGAAGCTGCAAATGCCATTCTTAAAAAAGCTATTTAACTCTTTTATATTCTAATACAAAAGCTCCTTTCTTACCCGTATCATAAAACGGAACTTGGTTTTTTAGAGCTATTTCTTGCCATTCTTTTATATAACTTTTATAATTGGAGCCATCCGTAATAATAAGACTTGGCTTTAATGTCTGAATTAATCTCTCTAAATTTAGTTTTGGCGCATATTGTAAAACTACAATTGGGTGCTGTAATTTTGTTAATTGGTAGACTCCTAGACCATCTACTATTAAAATATCTTGTTCTTTAAAACGAATGTAATTTTTGAAATTTACTTTCTGGGTATCTTTAATATGCTCAGCAATAAGATACGGTTTTACGGCTTTCATATTTCTAAGTTGTACGCTATCTAAATTGTGTTGAATATTTATTTGCTTCCCTACCCTTTTTCCTATTATAGAAAATCTACTTTTATGAAAAACTAAAAAAGTTGCTTTCTCATTTGCCATTTTCTCTTCAAAGAAATAAATACTTTGAACTAATAAAATAGCTGCTAAAAAGAAAATAAACCTTTTTGGTGTTTTCTTTATTAAGAGTAAGATTCCTGAAAAAATAAAAAGATAACACCCTAGCATCATTAGAAAAGAAATAGAAATCTCTTGAAATAAAAACTGTTCTTGTGCGGCTACCCAACTTACAAAACTATTCATTAAAGAAATTATAGCACCATATGCTGTGGCCAAAAAGGCAGGTAACACCTTTAATAATGACATAGAAATTATTAGAATTCCGCCAAGTAAAATAGCTCCTAAAAAAGGAATAATAACCAAATTAGAAAGCACAAATAAACCCGGAAATTGATGAAAATAATAGATACTTAAAGGCAAAATACCAACTTGCGCTGCCACAGAAACCGTAATTAATTGCCACACTTTTTTACTTATTAAAAACCTTGGGCTATAGATTGCAACTAATTTTGGTTGTACCCAAATAATACCAAAAACTGCTAAATAACTTAATTGAAAACCAACATTAAACAGAAACATGGGGTTTGCAATTAACAAAAATAACATCGATGAAATTAGAGAAAACGTTACTACTTTTTTTCGTTGTAAAGATTGCCCAATTGCTATAAAAGTAAACATTGTTACTGCTCTTACAACAGATGCTGATAGGCCTGCGATAAATGCAAACATCCATAACAATAAAACAATACAAAAAGCTTTTACATAATTACCATTTTTAAACTGCTCTAAAGGTTTAAATAAAAAAGATAGAATTAATAAAATTATACCCACATGCAAACCAGAAACTGCCAAAATATGAATAGCACCTGCCCCAGCATAATCGGCAAGTAATTCTCTAGAAATATCTTGTCTTTGCCCTAACAGAAGTGCGCTAACTACTGCAAGCTCGTCTCTTTTAAAGTTGTGCTTTAATAAAGACTGTTGAATATTATTTCTAAATTTTTCTGAAATACCAACAAGAGAATTAGTAGTGCTAGAAAGTTTTAAAAATTGTGTGCTTTTTATTAATAACTGATGATGTATGCCTTGTCTTGCTAAATACCTTTTGTAATTAAATTGATTGGGGTTTAAAGATGGAGACACCGTTTTAAACGTAGTATTTACCAAAATTTGGTCATCTATTGTAAGTAGTGCTTTAATACTGTCTTTTTGAATATTTAATAAAACAGCCCCTCTGGTTTTAGTAGTATCTATTTGTATAACTTCCGCCACATATTTGTCTTGATAAAAGCCTGATTTTAAAACCTTTGAAATCTTTAAAACAACTTTTGTTTCTGCCTTAGAGAAATGCTTGTAATGGTTTTTAAAATTTCTAGCATCTTGAACATAAACTGCAGAAATACCAATAAAAAAAAACAAAATTATGGAAATACAGGTAATTCCTTTTTTGTTCCGAAGAAAAATTAAAGAAATTATTAAAAGTAGGATAAATAGGAATAGTTTTAGGAAGCCGAGCATCCAAATTTGAGTATAAAATTGAATTCCGATTCCTAAAATTAAAAACACCAAAAAGTGTAAAGGTAAATATTTTAACAACCTTTTCATAGCAACGTGAAGTTACTAAAAATAAATTGTAGTATGCTATTTTAAGGCTGCTACAATTTGGGTTGCTGCATTATTAGAAGCACCTTTTCCTCCTAATTTCTTTTCTAAATCGAAATAATGTAAGAACATTTTTTCTCTATGTGTATCATCCAAAATATTTGTCAACTCGGCTTTTAAGTTTTGTTTATTAAAATTGTCTTGGATTAACTCTTTTACTACCTCTTTCTCTAGTATTAAATTTACCAAAGAAATAAATTTAAGTGTAATGATTCTTTTGGCTATTTGATAAGAAATATATCCTCCTTTATAACACACAACTTGTGGTACCTTAAACAAAGCGGTCTCTAGAGTTGCAGTGCCAGAAGCAACCAAAGCAGCATAAGAAACACTTAATAAATCGTAGGTTTTATTATTAATAAATGCCACTTCTCTATCTCCAATAATTTGTTTGTAAAAAGAAAAATCTTGACTAGGTGCGCCCGCAATTACAAATTGATATTCAGAAAAGTCAGCTGTTAAAGACAGCATTACAGAAAGCATTTTCGTAATTTCTTGCTTTCTACTTCCTGGCAATAAAGCAATAATTTTTTTATCACTTAATGCGTACTCCTTTCTAAAATCTACTTCAGAAACCTGAGTTCTGTTTGCAATTGCATCTATTAAAGGATGCCCTACAAAGGATACTTCACAATTATACTTTTTATAGAAATCTTTCTCAAAAGGAAGAATTACAAATAATGCATCAATATCTCTTTTAATGTCTTTTACTCTGCCGGCTCTGCTGGCCCAAACCTGCGGAGAAATATAATAATTTGTTCTAAAACCTTCTTCTTTTGCCCATTTTGCTACTCGCAAATTAAATCCAGAATTGTCTATAAAAATAACTACATCTGGCTTAAAATCTGCAATATCTTTTTTGCAAAATTTAATAAAACCCAAAACCTTTGTTAGGTTTTTTAATACTTCAAAAAAGCCCATAAAGGCTCTTTCTTTATAATGGCTTACTAAGTTACCACCAGTAGCTTGCATCAAATCGCCTCCCCAAAAACGAATGTCTGCCGTTACATCTTGTTTGTAAAGTTCTTTCATTAAATTAGAACCATGCAAATCTCCTGAAGCTTCACCAGCAATTATATAATATTTCATTTTAGAAAAATTTTAAAACTAAAGTTATAAGTGCAATTAAAAAAGTAGCAATTAAAACTCCCTTTGCTTTATAATCTTGTTTCTTTTTAATGAAAACAAAAAACACAAATAAATTAGGAATCGCTGCTAAAGTAAGCACTTTACCATACAAACTATTCTCTTTTATCAATTGCAAAGTAGTATCAAAAGAAAACTTTGAAAAATATTCTAAATATAAAAATAGGCCTCCAAAGGTGGCAAATAAGGCTACTAAAAAACCAATTAATATATCTTTTTTTATAGTTCCCAAGAGTTTAATTTTTGAATCATATGGTGTGCAGTCATATCAAATTGAACAGGAACTAAAGAAACATAACCGTTTTCTAAGGCATATATATCTGTATCTTGTCCTTTATCTTTATTTACAAACTCGCCTGAAAGCCAGTAATACTCTTTTCCAAACGGACTTTTACGTTTATCGAAACTCTCTTTCCAATACCCATTTGCCTGCCTACAAACTTTTACTCCTTTAATATCTTCTTTCTTTAAAGCAGGAATATTTACGTTTAAAACTACACCCTCTGGAATTCCGTTTAACAAAGCATTTAAAGTAATATTCTTTACAATTTCTTCTGATGCCTTAAAATCTGCATCCCAATTAAAATCTAACAAAGAAAAACCAATTGCTGGCACACCCTCTATACCTGCTTCTATTGCAGCACTCATAGTACCAGAATAAATAACATTTATAGAAGAATTAGAACCATGGTTTATACCTGAAACACACAAATCTGGTTTTTTATTTAAAATCTCACTAATTCCCATTTTTACGCAATCTGCTGGTGTACCAGAGCAGGTATACTCTAACTGCGGACCATCATCTATTGTTATTGGGTTGCATCTTAATACATTGTCAATAGTAATTGCATGCCCCATTCCGCTTTGCGGGCTATCTGGCGCTACTACAACAACATCTCCAATCTTATTCATTATCTTTATTAGCGCTCTAATACCCGGAGCAGTAATACCATCGTCATTTGTAACTAAGATTAAGGGTTTTTCTTGCATTATTAATTATTTTGCTACAAATATAATTCATTTAAACTTGTATCTTTTTAACAATTTGTAAAGAATATAAGAGTCCTTTTTCCTGTAAATTTGTTTCAATAGTTTTTTAATTAAACTTTATAAAATTTTATAAAAAAAACAAATGCAGGCACTACATTTAATATTTTGGCATTATTTTAGTAGTTAAGAAATAGAAGAAAGTAATTTTACAATACATATCACGACAATATATTTATGAAATTAAGAAATAAAATTAGTATCACATTCATAACACTCCTATTATTAGTTACTTCTACCCATGCTAATAACGATATTAAAAAGAAAGATCCTGAAAAAGATAAAATATTGATATATGTTTTAAAAAATATTTTAACAAGAGGTCATTTTATGGTAAAAGACATGAATGATGATTTTTCTGAACAAGTATACACAAGTTTTATTGAGGGTTTAGATCCTAGTAAACGATACTTTACTCAGAAAGATTTAAAAGAATTCTCTAAATTTAAGTATGAAATAGACAATCAATTATTACAAGATGATGTCTCTTTTTATAATACAGTATACAACAGCTTTACAAAAAAAATTAAAAATGCAAAATCTTATTACGGAGAATTATTAGCCCAACCGTTTAGCTTTAAGAAAGATGAAACCATAGATATTGATTATGATAAGGTTCCGTTTGCTAAAAACGAAAATGAATTGATAAATTTTTGGCGTAAACAATTGAAATTAAATGTACTAAGTAGAGTTCAAAATAAATTAGAAAAACAAGATGCTAAAATCAAAAAAGACGCTAAAATTATAACAAAATCTTTTAAAGATTTAGAAAAAGAAGCAAGAGCAGAAGTCTTGAAAAATATGAATGAACTCTATTTAAGGATTGAAGAATTAGAGCATGAAGATTGGTTTTCTACTTTTTTAAATAGCGTTGTTGGTGCTTTTGATCCGCATACAACCTACATGGCACCAAGAACAAAAGAACGTTTTGACCAAGACATGTCTGGTAAATTAGAAGGGATTGGAGCCCGTTTATTAAAGAAAGGAATTTACACAGAAATTTTTGAGCTAGTTTCTGGCGGTCCTGCATGGAAACAAGGAGAACTAGAAGCTGGAGATATAATTTTAGAGGTTGCCCAAGCAGAGAAGAAGCCTTTAGATATTGTTGGAATGCGTTTAGATGATGCTATTAAATTTATCAAAGGAAAAAAAGGAACAGAAGTACGTTTAACCGTTAAGAAAAAACTAGATGGTACTACACGTATTATCTCTATTATTAGAGATGTAGTAGAACTAGAAGAAACTTTTGTAAAATCTACCATTGTAGAAAAAGAAGGTAAAAAATACGGTTTAATAGATTTACCAAGATTCTATATTGATTTTTCTGACATGAATTCGAGAGACTCTGCAAAAGACATGGAGAAGGAAATTGCACGTCTAAAAAGCGAAAATGTTTCTGGTTTATTAATTGATTTAAGAAATAATGGCGGGGGATCTTTAAAAACAGCTATAGAAATTGCAGGTTTATTTATTACTGAAGGCCCTGTTGTACAGGTAAAATATAGAGGCCAAGACCCTATTGTAAAAAATGACGAAAACCCTATAATGCAATGGGATGGTGCTGTTGTTGTTTTAGTAAACGAGTTGTCTGCCTCTGCATCAGAAATTTTTGCTGCAGCCATGCAAGATTATGGTAGAGCTGTAATTATTGGTGGAAATCAGACGTACGGAAAAGGAACTGTACAAAGTGTAATACCTATTAATAATTTTTACCCAAACTACGAGAAAGATTTAGGCGCTATTAAAATGACCATTCAAAAATTTTACAGAGTAAATGGTGGTTCTACACAAATTGAAGGCGTGTACTCTGATATTGCCATGCCAAACAAATACAGTTATATGAAATTTGGAGAGAGAGATCTAAGCGGTGCTTTGATTTGGGATAAGGTTCCACAAGCAAAATACACCAAAACAAACTCTTATGAAAATTTCTCTGATGTCGTAAACAAAAGTAAAAACAGAATTGCTTCTAATGAAAAATTTAAGCTAATAAATAGATATGCAAAATGGTTAAAAGAAAACCAAGAAAATACTTCTTACTCATTAAATTTTAAAGCATTTTCTCAAGAAAGTGCATTATTAGAAACTGCTTCAAAAAAATATACCGATGCCTTTAAACACCAATCTAAACTAAACTTTAAATCACCTAAATACGAATTTCCATTAATGGAAAAAGACAGTGTTTTATTAGATAAAAGAACTGCTTGGCATAAAAACCTAGCAAAAGATATTTACGTAACAGAAGCATTAAATGTTTTAAAAGATTTAAAGCTAAAAAACACTACAGAAGTAGTAAGAAACTAATTTACATTTTATAATCTCTGGTAATATATTCTATTTATTAGGGATTTTTATATTCCAAAAACATGAGTTTTAAAGTAACCTTTGCAACAAAATGGGCAGATTTTGACCCAAACAGACACATGCGCCACACTGCTTATAACGATTATGCCGCAGAAGTAAGAGTGCGTTATTTTGCTAAATATAATTTCTCTATAGATGCATTTACACGCCATAATTTAGGCCCTATTTTATTTACAGAAGAAACCTCTTTTAGAAAAGAAATTCATTTAGGAGAAAACATTACCGTAAATTTAAAACTACAAGGTCTATCAGAAAACAACGAACGCTGGAAAATTATACACGAAGTTTATAACGAGGCAGGAAAACTCTCTGCCATTATAAAAGTATATGGTGCTTGGATAGATTTAACCAAAAGAAAACTAAGAATACCACCAATAGAAACCAAAGAAATGTTCGATTTTGCAGAAAAAGCTGAAGACTTTGAAGCAATTCCGTTAAAAAAATAAAATTATAAGTATACTTCTAAAAGTTTACTTTTCTCTGATACAGATTTTAACTCAATAATATCTATTGCAGCTGGCAATAAAATGGTTTCTCCTTTTTTAAGTGAGAAACTATTTTTTTGATGCGTTATCTCTAGTTCACCATCAACGCAAATATAAATTACAAAAGAATCTAAAGCTGTGTAATCTTTCCTTAAAGTTCCTTCAACGGTTAAAAAATTTGAAGTAAAATAAGGCGAGTGCACTAATGTGTCCGATATATTTGGTTTTGTCTCATAGCTTGTTTTATATGCGTCATGACACTCAAAATCAATCACATCAATAGCTAAATCATTATGCAAATCTCTTAACGCTCCCGTTTTAGCATCTACACGATCATAATCGTAAATACGGTATGTAATGTCTGAAGTTTGCTGAATTTCTGCCAACAAAACGCCAGCTCCAATAGCATGCACTCTTCCCGTAGGAATATAAAACGTATCTCCTTCTGAAACATTTTCATGGTGCATCACCTTTAGAATAGAACCGTCTGCAACATAAGTATTATAGTCTTTCTGTGCTATTTCTTCATCAAACCCAACAATCAATTCAGCATCTTTGTCCGCTTCCATCACATACCACATTTCATTTTTACCAAATGAATTATGGCGTTCTTTTGCTACTTCGTTTCCTGGGTGTACCTGAATAGATAAAGGCGTTTTTGCGTCTATAAATTTAATTAACAACGGAAAATCATTTCCGAATTTTTCATAAACCGCTTTTCCTAGAAATTCTTCTTTGTGTATTTCTATTAAGTCTTTTAAAGTTTTTCCTTTAAAAACACCATTAGCAACCACTGTTTTGCTATCTTCTACGTCAGAAATTTCCCAAGATTCTCCTATGTTAGTTTCAGAATAATCTTTATTTAAGACTGATTTCAATTTTTCTCCACCCCATAATCTGTATTTGAAAACAGGAGTGAATTTTAAGGGCTCTAGCTTCATCATAAATAATTGTTTTTAAAGAATAAAAAAAGCCGAAGTTTTCGCTTCAGCTTTCTTATTTGTACAGGCGGAGAGACTCGAACTCTCACACCTTGCGGCACTAGATCCTAAGTCTAGCGTGTCTACCAATTCCACCACGCCTGCAACTTATCCGAAGTTTCGGGATGCAAATATAAACAATAGTTGCAAACTACAAACGTGTTCATTATAATTTTTCTACTTTTGGTGAAGAAATAAAAAAACAACCTCATGAGTACAATTCAAACCTACATAGAAGAAAATAAAAAACGCTTTTTAGATGAACTTATTAGTTTATTAAAAATACCCTCTGTAAGTGCAGATAAAGCCTACAAAAAAGATGTTTTAAACACCGCAGATTTCGTCCTAGAAAGCCTTAAAAAAGCAGGATGTGATCATGTGGAACTTTGCGAAACACCAGGATATCCTATTATTTACGGAGAAAAAATTATTGATAAAAACCTACCAACCGTATTAGTATATGGCCATTATGACGTGCAACCTGCAGATCCTATAGAATTATGGACTTCCCCACCATTTGAACCTGTTATTAAAAAGACAGCAATTCACCCAGAAGGTGCAATTTTTGCAAGAGGTGCATGTGATGATAAAGGCCAAATGTACATGCATGTTAAAGCGATGGAGTACATGACCTCCACAGGAAATTTACCCTGTAATGTAAAATTTATGATTGAAGGCGAAGAAGAAGTTGGTTCTGAAGGTCTAGCTTGGTTTGTACCCAGAAATATAGAAAAGTTGGCGAATGATGTTATTTTAATTTCAGATACTGGTATGATTGCCAATGACATTCCATCTATTACTACTGGTTTGCGAGGTTTAAGTTATGTAGAGGTTGAAGTTACAGGACCTAATAGAGATTTACATTCTGGCTTATATGGGGGCGCAGTAGCAAACCCAATTAATATTTTAACAAAAATGATTGCTTCTTTAACGGATGAAGATAATCATATTACCATTCCTGGTTTTTATGATAATGTCGAAGAATTATCTGCAGAAGAAAGAGAAGAAATAGCAAAAGCTCCTTTTTCTTTAGAAAACTATAAAAAATCAATTGATATTGATGCTGTTTATGGTGAAAAAGGATATTCTACAAATGAAAGAAATGCTATTAGACCTACTTTAGATGTAAACGGAATTTGGGGAGGATACACTGGTGAAGGCGCAAAAACTGTAATTGCTAGCAAAGCTTTTGCAAAAATTTCGATGCGTTTAGTGCCAAATCAAGATTGGAGAGAAATTACACAATTATTTAAAAATCATTTTGAAAGCATTGCACCAAAATCTGTAAAAGTAGTTGTAAAACCGCATCATGGCGGACAAGGTTATGTAACCCCTACTGATAATATTGCGTATCAAGCGGCCAGTAAAGCATACGAAACAAGCTTTGGTAAAACGCCAATTCCACAAAGAAGTGGAGGTAGCATTCCTATTGTTGCTTTGTTTGAACAACATTTAAAAAGTAAAACTATTTTAATGGGGTTTGGTTTAGATTCTGATGCAATACACTCACCAGATGAACATTTCGGAATTTGGAATTACCTAAAAGGAATCGAAACTATTCCTTACTTTTATAAATACTTTACAGAATTATCTAAAAAATAATTAGAATTATGAAACAATCAGTTTTTACTAAAATTTTAGTTTTTAGCATTTTTTCGATGGCAATCTTCAGTTGTTCTAACTCCGAAAAGCAATTTACCATTGCAGAATATGAAGCTGCGGCAAAACACATGGATTGGAACTTGAACAGTTTAGTCTACAACCAAGTTTCTAACAGCTCATTTGTAAGCGGTAACCAACTGCTTTACTCAACAACAGATAAAAATGGAACCACCTTTATTTTAGTAAATCCTGATTCTGAAACGAAAAGACCAGCTTTTAACCATAAAAAGTTAGCAGAAGCTTTATCTAAAGAATTGAATGAGGAAATAGAAGCAACGACTCTGCCGATAGCTGATGTTTCTTTTTCTGATGATTTAAACACATTACAATTTACTACTTTTAATAAAAAATATCTTTACAAAGTAAAAGAGTATATTTTAATGCAACACACCTTAGAAAGAAATAATGCATATAGCAATGAGCATGTTTCTCCTAACGGAAAATTAGCAGCATATATTAATAATTATAATCTTTGGATTCGCAATCTAGATACCGATAAAAAAACGCAACTTACATTTGATGGAAAACAGGATTACGGATACGCCACTAATAATGCGGGTTGGATTAAAAGTGATGGTGCTGTTTTAAAATGGTCTCCAAATTCTGATAAAATTGCAACGTTTCAGCAAGATGCAAGAGGTGTTGGTATGATGTATTTAACCTCTTCAAATGTTGGGCACCCAAGATTAGAAGCATGGAAACATCCGTTGCCTGGTGATGCTAAAATCTTTACAATAGAACGTATAATTATTCATTTAGGAAACAAACCAAAAACGGTACGTTTAAAAATGAATAAAGATTTTCAAAGGGGATCTACCACAGACCATATAGCTGACTGGAATAACGAATTACTAGATGCACAATGGAATAAAGAGGGAACAAAATTTGCTTTTGTTTCAGGTTCTAGAGATCATAAAATTGCACATTTACAAATTGCAGATACCCAAACTGGTGCCGTTACTTCTATTCATAAAGAAGAAGTAGCCACCTATTACGAATCTGGCGTAAATGCAGAAAATTGGAGAGTATTATTCGATTCTAATGAATTTATATGGTATTCAGAAAAAACAAATTGGGGGCATCTTTATTTGTATGATTTAACTACTAAAAAGTTGAAAAATAAAATTACTTCTGGTAATTTTATTGTGAAACAAGTAAAAAGTATAGACAAAGAAAAGAGACAGATTTATTTTTCAGCTGGCGGAAAAGAAGCTGGAAATCCCTATCATAATTACTACTATAAGGTAGATTTTAATGGTGCTAATTTCATTAATTTAACACCTTCTAAAGGCACACACACTGTTACTTTTTCTGATGATTATTCGATGCTAGTAGATACCTATTCAACAACTACAAATGCGCCAATTAGTATTTTAAGAAATGAGAATGGAGAAAAAATAATGGATTTAGAAACGGCAGATATTTCTAAATTAAAAGAAAACAATTGGCAAAAACCTATTGAGTTTTCTGTAAAAGCAAGAGATGAAAAAACAGACATCTACGGAATTATGTGTCTGCCTTCTCATTATAATGCCGGTAAAAAATATCCTGTTTTAAATTATATTTATCCGGGACCACAATCTGGAAGCATAGGTAATTATGAATTTAGAGCAGTCTGGAGAGACTTTCAAGCGGTTGCAGAATTAGGTTTTGTGGTGGTTGCAGTAGATGCCATGGGAACCCCAATGCGCTCTAAGTCTTTTCATAACGCCTATTACGGAAATATGGGCGATAATGGCTTACCAGATAATATGACAGCAATCGAACAACTGGCAAAAAAATACGGAGGAATGGATCTTGAAAGAGTGGGGATTTGGGGCCATTCTGGTGGCGGTTTTGCTTCTACAAGAGCTGTTTTTGCATATCCTGAATTTTATGATGTGGCCGTTTCTGGAGCTGGAAATCATGACAACAGAAATTATGAAGCAGATTGGGGAGAAAAATGGCAAGGCCTTTTAGTTAAAGGTAATGCCGAAGGTACTACAAATTATGACAATCAGGCAAATCAATTACTTGCAAAAGACTTAAAAGGAAAATTACTAATTACGCATGGTGCTATGGATAATAATGTACCACCATCGAATACCATGCTAGTCGTTGAGGCTTTAATTAAAGCAAATAAAGATTTCGATATGATTTTATATCCAAATCAAAGACATGGTTATGGAGATATGACAAATTACATGACTAGAAAACGTTGGGATTATTTTGTAACGCATTTATTAAATGCAAAACCCGCAAAAGGTTTTCAATTAAAATAATACCAAAAAATAAACACTATGAAATATCATTTTTATATACTTTTTTGTTTTGCTTTTACTTGTGCTCTAAATATTCAATCGCAGGGTTTAATGGACGAAAAAAGTACATCTACAAGACAAGATACACTTAGAGGAACAATTACACCAGAAAGAATTTGGTGGGATTTAACCTATTACCACTTAGAGGTAAAAGTGAATCCAGATAAAAAATATATTTCAGGAAAAAACACGATAAAGTATACCGTTTTAGACGCTTATCAAACAATTCAAATTGATTTACAAACACCTTTAAAGATGACAAAGGTTACGCAAGATGGCAATGAGTTGATTATTCTTCATGACGGAAATGCACATTTTATAACGCTTACTAAAAAGCAAGTTATAGGCAATACAGAAAGTATTATAGTGCATTATGAAGGAAATCCTAAAGAAGCCGTTAGAGCGCCTTGGGATGGTGGTTTTTCATGGAAAAAAGATGCTAATGGCAATCATTTTGTAGCCACTTCTTGCCAAGGTCTTGGCGCTAGTGTTTGGTGGCCTTGTAAAGACCACATGTATGACGAGGTAGAAAGTATGCGTATTAGTGTTACGGTTCCTAGTCATTTAATGGATGTTTCGAATGGTAGGTTAGAAAGTATAGAAAATCATGGTGCAACGAAAACATATAACTGGTTTGTAAATAACCCAATTAACAATTACGGCGTAAATGTAAATATTGGCGATTACACGCATTTTTCTGAAGTTTTCGAAGGAGAAAAAGGGCCTTTATCTATGGATTATTATGTATTGAAAGACCATCTAGAAAAAGCAAAAAAACAATTTACAGACGCACCAAAAATGATGAAAGCTTTTGAGCATTGGTTTGGGCCGTATCCTTTTTATGAAGATGGTTTTAAATTGGTAGAAGTGCCTTATTTAGGCATGGAGCACCAAAGTTCTGTGACTTATGGAAATGAATTCAAACAAGGGTATTTAGGTAGAGACTTATCTGGTACAGGCTGGGGTTTAAAATTTGATTTTATTATTATACATGAATCTGGACATGAATGGTTTGCAAACAATATTACAGATATAGATATTGCAGATATGTGGATTCATGAAAGTTTTACAAACTATTCTGAAAGTTTGTTTTTAGACTATTATTATGGTAAAAAAGCGGCTTCTGAATATGTAATTGGTCTGCGGAAATCGATTGCAAATACAAGCCCTATTATTGGAAAATACAATCTAAATAAAGAAGGTTCTTCAGATATGTATAACAAAGGTGGCAACATGCTGCACACCTTAAGGCAGTTAATTGATAATGATGAAAAATGGCGTCTTATTCTTAGGAAAATGAATGTTCAATTTTATCATCAAACAGTTACTACAAAACAGATAGAAGATTTTCTAAGTACAGAGACTGGTTTTGACTTGAATCCGTTTTTTAATCAATATTTAAGAGGTATTAAAATACCAACTTTAGAACATAAAGTCGAAAACAATACTTTAAAATATCGCTGGATAAACACAGTGTCCGATTTTGAAATGCCTTTAAAAACAACAATTAATGGTGAAGAAAAATGGATTTACCCAACAAGTACTTGGAAAAGTTTAGAGGAAAAGTTAGTAATTACTAATTTTTTAATTGATGAAAACTTTTACGTTTTTAACACGGATATAAAATAACATCAAGTATCCGGAAATCGTATTTATTTTAAAATATATGCCTTTTTAATAAAAGCTACTTCCGGGTATTTTTCTTTAATAAATGCGTTACCAAATTTTTGAATGGAATCTTGTTTTCTTCCTAATCTATCTCCGTATTTATCATAAAATTTTAAAACATTCTCAAAGCCTTTGGTTATTTTAGCAACCACAGGAAATCCCGTTACACCTCCGTAAGATAATTTGTCTAAACGCGGGTTGTCTTTTAAATTAATAAATATTTGTGTAGTTCTTGTTTTTACACCTCCTCTTGCAAAAGCAATGGTTTTAACTTTATTTTTCTCTAGCACAGGCTCATCATCTACGCCGTACTTCTGCCAACTTTTATTAATGGCAATAGTATTATGAATTCCAAATTGTGCTACAAAGTTTGGCACAACTCTAAATACAGAAATATCTGTATAGAAACCTTTTTTAACTAATGCATATAGTCTGTCTACCCCATTTGGCGACCAGGCCCTTTTAGCATAAATTTCAAAATTACCTTCGGTAGTTTCAAAAATCGCCCTAAATTCTTCTGGTGCCTTAATTTTTATCCATTTTTTATTGAATAATTTAGGACTGCAATTACACAATAAGATAATAACAAAAAGAGAGAGTATTTTTTTCATAGCATTAAATTAAAAGTACGAAGATAATAACTTATGGACTTTTTTAGCGCTACAAAAATATTTAGAAATAATTAATTATAGAAATTTATTTGATAAATATGTGTTTGTAGTTCCTTTCTTTAAACTCAAAGAAATAGAAATAAAAAACCGCATCAAATTAATTTTTGATGCGGTTTTTTAAATAGGTATTAAAGTGATTACTAATCTACATTATCGTGTAAAAAAGAATTGTTCGATTTAAAATCAATATCGCTATCATCTGTTTTAATAGCTGTTTTAGAACTACTGATAGATGTACCAGAATTTAGGTCTAAACCTAATCTCTTATATGCAGGTTGACGCTCAATTTCGTCTATATTTTTATTCAACTGATCATTAAATTTATAGTTGAAACCTTTCATTTTTTTACGTCTTTCCTCTGCCCTTTTCTGTAATTCAGAAATTGTTAAATCTAGAGGAGAAACTTCTTCACTTATCGTTTCTATACTATTTATTTCTGCTTTAGTTGCGGCTGTTCTTAATTCGAATTGAATTTCTTCCTCCTCAACAATTGTTTCTTTAGCTACAATACTAGAACTTTTTCCAATCGTTGGTTTTGCATCAAAATCTTCTAAAACAAAACGCGTCTCTTGAATTTTAGTTTCTAAAGTAATTTCTTCTACTCCAAAAACCTCTATATCATTTGCGTTAACAGCAGCATCAACTAAATCGAGTTTAATTGCCGCTGTTGCTTGCTCTTCTTTATTCTTATTTAACGGCAAATCAAATAATAAATCTGCCTGAATCTGTTTTGGTTCTTCAACAAGAGGTTCAATAGTTGGCGGAATATCTGTAATTATAAAATTATCTTCAGAAACAATATCTAAAGCAACTTCTTCATGAAAAACAGGAATATCTTCAATTACCTCAGAAGTAGGAATCAAATCCATTTTAATAATAGGTTTTACCTTTTCAACGATGGTATCTTCTTCTAAAATATGAACTATTTTTTCTTGGCTAGCGTTAGAAATTGGCTGCTCTATAGTTGGCGACTTTGTAATTGTCTTCTCGTTAAAATTATAGGTTGCTTTTTGATCATCTTCTAAGGTATGTACTATCTTTTTAACCTCTGTATTTGTTATTGTACTTTGCTGATCTTTTGCAAAACCTGTAGCAACGATAGTTACAGCAATAGAATCACCTAATTTTTCATCTTCACCAACACCCATAATAATATTAGCATCATAACCAGCTTCATCCTGAATATAGTCGTTAATTTCTCCTATTTCATCTAATGTAACTTCATTGGTTCCAGAAACAATTAACAATAATACATTTTTAGCCCCTGTAATTTTATTGTCATTTAATAAAGGAGAATCTAATGCTTTTACAATAGCTGTTTTTGCTCTGTTGGTTCCTTCTTCTTTAGCAGACCCCATAATAGCGGTTCCACTGTTAGAAAGCACTGTTTTTGCATCATGTAAATCAATATTTTGCTTGTAATGGTGCGTAATTACCTCTGCAATACCACGAGAAGCGGTAGATAAAACCTCATCTGCTTTAGAGAAACCAGCTTTAAAACCAAGGTTTCCATAAACTTCACGTAATTTGTTATTATTAATTACAATTAAAGAATCTACATTCTGGCGCAATTGATCAATACCCTCTTGTGCTTGTTTAGAACGTCTTCTTCCCTCAAAAGCAAATGGCATTGTTACAATACCAACTGTAAGAATATCCATATCTTTTGCAATCTTTGCAATAATTGGCGCTGCCCCTGTACCGGTTCCACCTCCCATTCCTGCAGTTATAAATACCATTTTTGTTTGGGTATTTAACATTTGCTGAATTTCTTGCATACTTTCTTTAGCTGCTTGTGCACCAATTTCTGGATTTGCACCTGCACCTAAACCAGAAGTTAAATTAACACCTAATTGTATTTTATTAGGTACTGAACTATTTTCTAATGCTTGTGAATCTGTATTACAAATTACAAAGTCTACACCCTTAATTTGCTGCGTAAACATATGGTTTACTGCATTGCTTCCTCCACCACCAACACCAATTACTTTTATGGTATTAGATTGTGTCTTTGGCATATTAAATGAAATGTTATCGAATTCTGTGCTCATAATAACGTTCTATTATATTTTATTTTTCTTTTGTTGTATACTTAATCTTAAATAGCGCTCTACTTATTTATTTTACTCTGCATTGTCTAAAAAATCTTTTAGACTTTCTGTAAACTTATCAAAAAACGATTTTTTCTTTTTCGGTTTTGGTTTTTCATCGACCACTCCTTCAACTTGTACCCCATCAACCTCTGTGTTTTCTAAACTATCTAGGCCAACTTTTTCAAGAACCGCTTCCTCTTCTCTAGCGTCTCTATTTAAACCTTCCATTAATAAACCAACAGCAGTTGCGTATGAAGGACTTGATAAAGCATCATCTGAGTCTCCTGCTAAATGCTCATTTGGAAAACCTATTCTGGCATCCATACCTGTAATATATTCTACCAACTGGCGTAAATGCTTTAATTGAGATCCACCTCCTGTTAAAACAATACCTGCAATTAATTTTCCTTTTGCGGTTTCATGTCCATAATTTTTTATCTCTAAATAAACATGCTCAATAATTTCTTGCACTCTTGCATGTATAATTTTTGATAAATTCTTTAAGGTAATTTCTTTCGGCTCTCTTCCTCTTAAACCAGGAATAGAAACAATTTCTGTTTCTTTATTTTCACCTGGCCACGCAGAACCAAATTTAATTTTTAACAACTCTGCTTGCTTTTCTATAATAGAACAGCCTTCTTTAATATCATCTGTTATTACATTTCCTCCAAAAGGAATTACCGCTGTATGTCTAATAATACCATCTTTAAAAATAGCCAAATCTGTGGTACCTCCTCCAATATCAATTAAAGCAACACCCGCTTCTTTTTCTTCTAAACTTAATACTGCAGATGCAGATGCTAAAGGTTCTAGCGTAATATCACTTAAATCTAAACCTGCACTTTTTACACAACGCCCAATATTTCTAATAGAAGAAACTTGCCCAACCACTACATGAAAATTAGCTTCTAAACGACCACCATACATACCAATTGGTTCTTTAATATCTGCTTGAGAATCTACCTTAAATTCTTGTGGTAACACATGAATAATTTCTTCTCCTGGCAACATCACCAGCTTATGCACTTGGTTTACTAAATTTTCTATATCTGCTTCATCAATAACCTCATCTGCATTATTTCTAGTAATGTAATCTGAATGATGCAAGCTTCTAATATGCTGTCCAGCAATACCCACAACAACATCTTCAATCTTTACACCAGAAACACTTTCTGCTTCATCTACAGCCTGTTGAATAGACTGTATCGTTTGTGTAATATTACTTACAACACCTCGCTTTACGCCTAAACTTTTCGCTTTACCAATACCAACAACTTCTATTTTGTCATATTCGTTTTTACGACCAATCATGGCAACAATTTTAGTTGTACCAATATCTAAACCAACAGCTATTTTATTGTTTTCCATTTCGCCTTATTTTGTGCACACAACTTGGTTGTGATATTTTAATGCAATTGTTTTATACTCTTGTATCGTTTTATTTTTAAACGTGGTATTATAAAACGCTTTTAACTTTCTAAATTTCAATTCTACATCGGTTAATTTCCCGAAATCAATTTTATAACTTCCGCTTCTCACAGAAAACTCATACGTATTAACAGCAGATTTTACAATTCCAACAATCTCCTTTTGCAAAAAACTATCTTTTAAAATAGTTTTTATTAAAGGTAAAATAACCGCTACATCTGCAGCACTTTTTAAACCTGAAACTAACAATACCCTGGCTGAATAATTATCAGATAACGGAATTTTTACTCCGTGTTTATCAACATAATAAGAATCTTTTCCTGAAAGAATTCTTGCAATTGGTGTCCGTTGTTTTATCGTAGCATTTAACACACCTCCTATGGTTAAAAAAACGGCTGCTTCTTCTATATAATAGTTTTTAGATACGTTACGCTCTAGACTGTATAAATCTATCACAGATTTTGCTTGGTTTACAACTGTTTTACTATTTTGTATTAACAATTTATCAACCATTGCATGTGTTAAGAAATTGTTGTTTCCAGCCTCAAATTTCACTTTAATTTTTGTAACTTTTTTATCACTATTTCTTATAGAAGTAAAGCTATACAAAAAGCCTAAAAACCCAACTAAAACAACTAGTAACAGATATTTTAAAACTCTTTTAAATCTCATGTTCTAATGTTTTTAAAAGTTCATTTGTAACCTCATTTACCAGCACTCCAATATCTCCTGCACCCAACATTACCACTACTTTTGCAGTAGAATTTTTAATATCTTTTATTAAATTATTTTTTTGAGACAATTTTTTCCGCTTATTTTCAATTTTACTGAGTAACCAATTAGCATCTACTCCGCTAATAGGAATTTCTCTTGCCGGGTAAATGTCTAACAGTAAAATAGCATCAAACTTTGATAAAGCTGATGCAAAATCATCTATAAAATCTCTTGTTCTTGAAAATAAATGAGGCTGAAAAACAACCAAAATTTCGGCATCTGGATACATTTCTCTTACCGAATTTTCAACAGCATTTATTTCTGTTGGGTGATGCGCATAATCATCAATCAATACAAAATTTGAAGTCTTTATTTTATATGAAAACCTTCTTTTTACTCCTTTAAAAGTAAACAAACTTTGTTTGATGTCTTCTAACCCAATTCCGTAAACATCTGCCATTGCCAAAGCAGCCATAGCATTCATAACATTGTGTCTTCCTGGCAAATGAAAAGCAATATTTCTAATTTCTGATGTTGGTGTTTTTACATCAAAAATATAGGTACCTCTTTCAATTCTTAAATTGAAGGCTTTATAATCTGAAGCCTCGTCAATTGCATAGGTTAACCCCTTTAAAGGCAGCCCTTTTGCTACAATTAAAGTACCTGAAACTTTATTTGTAAAATCAACAAAAGATGCTATTAATGCTTCTGGGTTTTTATAAATATCTAAATGGTCTGCATCCATAGATGTTATGCATGCAATATTTGGACTTAACTGCAAAAAAGAGCGATCAAACTCATCCGCCTCCACAACACTAATAGCATCGGCACCTAAAATTAAATTCGAATTGTAATTCTCTGCAATTCCGCCTAAAAAAGAAGTTGCTCTTACCTTTGTCATAATGTGACCTAAAATGGAAGAAGTAGTTGTTTTACCATGCGTTCCTGCAACTGCCAAACAAAAGGTAGTCTCTGTAATTTTACCTAAAACTGCAGCCCTTTTTATAAGAGTAAATTTATGATCTAAAAAGTAATTAAACTCTTTCTGATCTGCTGGAATTGCAGGCGTATAAACCACTAAAGTATCTTCTTTATTTAAATACGAATTTGGAATATTTTTAACAGCATCTTCAAAATGAATTGATACGCCTATTGCTTCTAAATCTTTTGTAATTTGAGAAGGCAGCTTGTCATAACCAGCAACATTTTTTCCATTGGAAGCAAAATAACGTGCAATTGCACTCATACCTATGCCACCAATTCCGACAAAATAAACGTTATGTATATTTTTTAAATTCACTTATCTAATAATTTTTCAACCACATCAACAATATCTTTTGTAGCACTTGGCAATGCCAATTCCTTTATATTTTCTGACAAACTTTGCTGCTTACCTATATCTTTTATTAACGATTCTAAAACTACCGAAAACGATTCTAATTCGGTTTCTTTAATTAATATTGCCGCATGTTTATCTACAATAGATTTTGCGTTTTTTGTTTGATGATCTTCTGCCACGTTAGGCGACGGAATAAAAATAACAGGCTTACCTACAATACATAATTCAGATACAGAACTTGCACCCGCCCTAGAGATAATTATGTCTGAAACAGCATAAGCAAAATCCATTCTATTTATAAATTGATGTACTTGTATATGCTCTAATATATTATACTTTTTATACTCATCAAAATAGAACTTACCACATTGCCAAATAACCTGAATCTCTTGATTTTTAAAGAAATCTAAATTGCCTTCTACCAATTGGTTTATTTTCCTTGCGCCTAGACTTCCGCCTAAAACTAAAATTGTTTTCTTTGTTTTCTCTAATTTAAAAAAGGTTTTTCCGTCTTCTCTTTTAGAGTGAATAGAAAGCAAATCTTGACGAACCGGATTTCCTGTTTTTATAATTTTATTTAAAGGAAAAAAACGTTCTAAATAATCATAAGCAACACAGATATTTTTAGCGCGCTTACTTAATAATTTATTTGTAATTCCTGGGTATGAATTTTGTTCTTGTATTAAAGTTGGTACGCCTTTTATACCTGCCATTATTAAAGTAGGCCCACTTGCAAAACCACCTGTACCAATAGCTATATCTGGTTTAAAATTTCTAATAATTTTAAACGCATTCCATAAACTATGCATCAATTTAAAAGGAAATGCTAAATTATCTATTGTTAATTTTCTTTGAATTCCAGAAATCCACAAACCTTTAATCTCATAACCTGCTTGTGGCACTTTTTCCATCTCCATCTTATCTTTTGCACCAACAAATAGAAATTTTGCGTTTGGATATCTCACTTTTATCTCGTTTGCAATTGCAATTGCAGGATAAATATGTCCGCCAGTTCCGCCTCCAGAAATTAATATATTAATCGATTGTTTCATGCAGTATATCTAAAGGATTATCATCTAAAATATCTTCTTCGGTTTCTTGTTTAGATGCACTTACACTTAAAATCATACCAAGTGCAAAACAGGTCATCCAAATAGAAGTACCTCCGCTGCTAATTAAAGGCAGTGTTTGCCCTGTTACAGGAAATAAATTGGTAGCAACTGCCATATTTATGGTTGCCTGAAAAATAATGGGTACACCAACACCAATAACTAATAATGTACCAAAAATAGTAACTGTTTTCTTTAAAACAACAAAGATTCTAAAGAGTAATAAGAAATACACAAATACAAGCATTACGCCACCAAAAAGACCATATTCTTCAACTATAATTGCATAAATAAAATCTGATGACGACTGTGGTAAAAAGTTCTTTTGAACACTTTTACCTGGCCCAACCCCTAGTGGCCCGCCAGTTGCAATTGCTATTTTTGCTTTTTCTACTTGATAAGCATCTTTACCACCATCATTAGAAAAACTTTCTATTCTATTCTGCCAAGTTTGAACTCTGTTTGGCATTGCATCTGGAAACGCTTTGGCAATTAGTATAAAAAAAGTAAGTATTAAAAGTCCTGCTCCTAAAATAAAACCAATATACTTTAACGGATAACCACCAATAAAAACCAACACTAAAACCATTGCAAAAATAATAGCTGTTGTAGAAAAATTTGCTGGTAAAATAAGAATTAAAACCAGACTAACTGGCAACCATAATTGTAAAAAGCTTTCTTTAAAATTAACTTGCTTTTCTTTATTTCTAGCCAAATAACGCGCTACAAACACCATTAACACCAAGCCAGCTAATGTAGATGTCTGAAAACCAACACCAACAAACGGAATCCGAATCCATCTACTAGCATTTGCTCCTCCAATAGTAGTTCCTTGCGCTAATGTAAAAACTAATAAAATAATAACAATTGGCAGCATTAAAACAGAGCCTCCAGAGAAGTACCGATAGGGTATCTTATGCACTCCGTAAATAATAGCGAAGCCCATAATTAATAAAACCATATGCTTTACTAAATGCCCAAATGTAGAACCAGAACCCACAACATAGACCAAGTTTGTGCTTGCACTATACACCGGCATAAATGAAAATATGGCCAAAATAGCAACAATTGCCCAAATGGTTTTATCTCCTTTTATATGTTGAAAAATAGTTTTCATTTTTATACTTCTTACTACTTATATTTTTAATGATTGAAAGCAAAAAGTAGTTTATAAACTTCTTACAGCTGCCTTAAATTGACGCCCTCTGTCTTCATAATTTTCAAACAAATCAAAACTTGCACAAGCTGGCGATAATAAAACCGCGTCTCCTTTTTCTGATAACTTGCGTGCAACTTTAACCGCTTCTTCTGCGCCCGCAGTCTCCACAACAATATCAACTACATTACCAAATGTGTTTTTTATCTTCTCATTATCTAATCCAAGACAAACAATTGCTTTTACTTTTTCTCTTACCAAAGGCAATAAATCATTATAATCATTTCCTTTATCTACACCACCAACAATCCAAACAGTTTGCTTATCCATACACTCTAAAGCATAAAAAGTTGCATTTACATTGGTTGCTTTAGAATCATTAATATATTCTACACCATAAATTTTCGCAACATTTTCTAGACGATGTTCTGCACCTTCAAAACTAGAAAGACTCTCTTTTATAGATTCTTTTCTAACCTTTAATAATTGCGCTGCCATAGTTGCAGCCATTGCGTTCTTTACGTTATGTTTTCCTTTTACTGTTAAAGTAGATATAGGCATATTGAGGATCTCTTTATTTATATTGATTGTTATTGTCTTATTTTTTAAAAACGCACCGTATTCTAATTCTTTTTCTAAGGAGAACGGTACTAATTTTGCTTTTGTCTTATTCTTTTTTAACCAATTAATAATGGCTTCGTCGTCTGCGTCATAAATTAAATAATCGGTCTCTTTCTGATTTTCTGTAATTCTAAATTTTGAAGCAATATATTTTTCAAAATCATACTCATATCTATCTAAATGGTCTGGTGTTATATTCGTTAAAATAGCAATATGACTGCTAAATTTCTGAATGCCGTCTAACTGAAAACTACTAAGCTCTAATACATAATTATCATATAATTTATTAGCAACCTGTTGCGCAAAACTATCTCCAATATTACCAGCAACACCTACATTTAAATTAGCACCTTTTAAAATATGATGCAGGAATAACGTGGTTGTAGTTTTTCCGTTTGACCCCGTAATTCCAATAATAGTTGCATCTGTATATCTAGATGCAAATTCAATCTCAGAAATTACTTGTACTCCTATTTCCTTTAATTTTAAAACCAAAGGAACTGTATCTGGAATTCCAGGACTTTTTACAACTACAGCTGCATTTAAAATATTACTCTCGGTATGTTGTTTTTCTTCAAACTCAATATTATTATTTAAAAGAACTTTTTTATACTTTTTAGAAATTTCACCTTTATCAGAAACAAAAACTTCAAATCCTTTTTGATTGCCTAATATTGCCGCGCCAACGCCGCTTTCTCCTCCGCCAAGTATTGCCAATCTTTTCACCTTATCTTAATTTTAAAGTAACAATTGTTAATACTGCTAAAAGAATTCCAATAATCCAAAAACGGACTACAATTTTACTTTCGTGATAACTTAATTTTTGATAATGATGGTGTAATGGTGCCATTCTAAAAACTCTTCTACCTGCACCAAACTTCTTTTTAGTGAACTTAAACCAGAAAACTTGAATGATTACAGACAAATTTTCTACTACAAAAACTCCTGCTAAAATTGGCAACAATAATTCTTTTCGAATAGCAATAGCAATCACTGCTATAATTCCACCAATAGTTAAACTTCCTGTATCACCCATAAAAACCTGAGCTGGATAGGTATTGTACCAAAGGAAACCAATTAATGCACCTGCAAAAGCAAGAATAAAAACAGTCATTTCTCCTGAGTTAGGAATATACATGACGTCTAGGTAATCTGCGAAAATGATATTTCCGGAAACCCACGCAAAAACAGCTAACGTAATTACAATAATGGCAGATGAGCCTGCGGCTAAACCATCAATTCCGTCTGTTAAATTTGCACCATTAGAAATTCCTGTAACAATAAACACCACTATAAAAATGAACACAATCCATCCATATTTCTCATAACCTTCGCCTAAAAAACTTAAGGCTTTTGTGTAATCTAATTCGTTATCCTTTAAAAACGGAACGGTTGTTTTAGTAGATTTATGGGCATCGCCAAATACTTTTGTTTTTCCATTAGCCTGTACTACTTGTTCTACGTTTGGTAGTTGCTCTTTTATAGTTACATCTTCATGAAAATATAGCATAGAGCCTACAATTATTCCTAAACCAACTTGCCCCAGAACCTTAAATTTTCCTTTTAAACCCGCTTTATCCTTTTTAAACACCTTAATATAGTCGTCTAAAAAACCTATTAAACCCATCCAAACAGTAGTAATTATTAAAATAATTACATAAATATTATTTAGCTTGGCTAATAAAAAAACCGGAATTAATGTTGCTAGAATAATAATAATTCCGCCCATTGTTGGTGTACCAGATTTTTGAATTTGTCCTTCTAAACCCAAGTCTCTAATAGTTTCGCCGACCTGCAGCTTTTGTAAAAACTGGATAATTCTTTTACCATAAATTGCAGAAATTAGCAACGACAAAATAAAAGCTGCTGCAGCTCTAAATGTGATAAATTGAAACACACTAGCTCCAGGAAAACTAAACTGACTTTCTAAATATTCGAATAAATAATACAGCATTCTTACTAATTTTTTAATTGGTTAAAACAGTTTTTTACTTCTTCTAAATCATCAAAATGAGTACGAATACCGTTTATTTCTTGATAATTCTCATGTCCTTTTCCTGCAATAAGTATAATATCTCCTACTTCAGAAAGCTTACAAGCCGTTTTAATTGCCTGTCTTCTATCTAAAACCGTTAATGTTTTTCTATAGTTTTCTGAAGCAACCCCAACTTCCATTTCATCTAAAATAATTTGAGCACTTTCTCTTCTAGGATTGTCTGACGTAAAAATTGCTTGACTACTTAATTGCGAAGCAATATGAGCCATTTTGGGTCTTTTTGTCTTATCTCTATCACCACCACAACCAACAACGGTAATTACTTTTTCGTTACCGGTTCTAATATCATTAATAGTTTCTAATACATTTTTTAATGCATCTGGCGTATGGGCATAATCTATAATTGCTGTAATTCCGCCTTCTGAAACTACATACTCAAAACGCCCGCTAACACTTTCTAATTCGCTAATAATTGTAAGAGTTTCTAGTTTTTCTAAACCTAATAATTCTGCCGTTGCAATAATTGCAGTTAAATTATAAATATTAAAAACACCTATTAATTTTGTCCAAACTTCTGTTCCATCCACAGTAATTAAAGTTCCAGAAAGTTGCTTTTCTAAAATCTTTACTTTAAAATCTGCCAATGTTTGTAGCGCGTATGTTTTCTTTTTTGCCTTGGTATTTTGCAACATAAAGTTGCCGTTTTTGTCGTCTATATTTGTAAGTGCAAATGCCGTTTTTGGCAACCCATCAAAAAACTCTTTTTTAACATTCCTATACTCTGCAAACGTTTCATGATAATCTAAATGATCATGAGAAAGGTTTGTAAAAATACCTCCTGTAAAAGTTAGTCCTTCTGTTCTTTTTTGATGAATACCATGAGAACTCACTTCCATAAAGCAGTAATCTACCCCAGCATCAATCATTTTATCTAAATACCCATTAATAGTTACAGAGTCTGGTGTTGTATGTGTTGCTTTAAATTCAACCTCATCTACTAAGATTTTAACAGTAGATAATAAACCAACTTTATAGCCTGCTTTTTTAAATAGTTGGTATAATAGAGATGCAATTGTTGTTTTACCATTAGTACCTGTTACACCAACCAAAGGCATTTTAGCAGAAGGATTGTCATAAAAATTTGAGGCCATAATTGCCAAGGCTATATTTGCATCAATAACTTGTATATAGGTAATTTTTTCTTTTTGTTCTTTTGGGAAGTCTTCGCAAACAATTACTGTAGCACCTAAATCTATCGCCTTATCTATATATAAATGGCCATTTACAGAAACGCCTTTTTGAGCAATAAAGACATCACTATCTTCAATTTTCCTAGAATCAAAAACAAGGTTTTTTACTTCAACATTTGTACTACCAAACACTTTAGTAATTGCAACCTTATATAAGATGTCTTTTAAATTTTTCAGACTAAGATAATTTTAGGGTTATTGTATTTCCTTTAACTAATTTTTCTCCTTTTTTTAAAGATTGAAATTCGACTTTACCAACTCCATAAATTTCAACTTTTAAACCAATATTTTCTAATAAAGACAAAGCATCCATACCAGACATTCCTTTAACATTTGGAACTTTTGTGTAATTTTTGCTCAATTTGTCGTCGTACGTTGCGTATTGCAATTCAATCGATTCAAAATTCACTTTATCGTCTACAGATTGATTATCTATTGGAGTTGTTGTGTAGATTTTTTGGGCAATTTCTTTAAAAACAGGCCCGGCAACAATTGCACCATAATATCCTTTTTCCTTTTTAGGATCATGAATTACTACAATACAAGAATATTTAGGGTTCTCTGCAGGAAAAAAACCTGCAAAAGAAGCTACATAATGTTTACTAGAATACCCTGCAGCAACGGTATTACCGGTTTCATCCTTATGCTTAGGAAGGTACTTTTTAGTAGTTCCTGTCTTTCCTGCCATAGAAAAATTTGAAGAGTAAATGTTCTTGGCAGTTCCTTTTACAACCACATTTTCTAGTACTTTTCTAATTTTTCTTAACGTTTCATTTGAAGCAATTTTAGGGTTTACAATTACCGTCTCAAAAACCTTTTCTGTTTTATCCTGTCTTCTTAACTCTTTAATAAAGCGTGGTTTTACCATCACTCCATTATTTGCAACAGCATTATAAAACATTAAGGTTTGCATTGGTGTAACAGAAATTCCATACCCCCAAGACATCCATTCCAAAGAAATTTTATTCCATCTTTTGTCAGACGGTTTAGGCACTACTGGTTTTCCTTCTCCAACAATAGGGAAGCCAATAGGTTTTGTAAAGCCGTATGTTTCTAATTTTTTAATAAATTTTTCTGGCTGATGATCGTAGTGCTTTCTAATTAACTTTACAACCCCTACATTAGAAGAAACTTCAAGAACTCTAGCAGCAGAAATTTTACCATAACCACCTCTATGAGAATCTTCCACTTTAGAACCATGAATAAAAATTTTACCTTTTTCTGTATCAACAACAGTAGAAGTATCAATCATTTTATCATCTAAGGCTGCCATTAAACTAGCTAACTTAAATGTAGAACCTGGCTCATGACTTTCCCAAACTGCATAATTTCTTTTCTCGTAATACTTTCCTTTTTTAGTTCTACCTAAATTAGAAATTGCTTTAATTTCTCCTGTTGCAGTTTCCATAACCACAGCACAACCATGATCTGCCTCAAAATATTCTAACTTTCTTAACAGCGCGTGGTGCGTAATATCCTGAATATTTACATCTATTGTAGTAATAATATCATGACCATCAATTGGCTCTTTTTCATTAAAATCGGTAATTGGCTTCCATTGATTCTTAGCGATTTTTTGCTCCCATCTTAAACCATTTTTACCTTGCATATAATCTGCAAAAGCTCCCTCAATGCCGGCTTCTCCCCTAAAATCGTCATAACCAATAGTTCTTTCTGCTATTTTACCTATTGGGTGTGCACGCTTTGTTCTATGTTTTGCAATAAAACCACCTTTATAAACCCCCAGTTTAAAAATCGGGAATTTTCTCATTTTTAAATAGTCTGTGTACCCAATATTTCTTGTAATTAAAAAATACCTTCTTTTTTTGTTTTTTGCAACGCGTAACTTTTTTTGATAATAGCTAGATGAATTTCCTAACATTTTTGAAAGTTCATTAGATAAACCCACAATATTCTCTTCAAAAACAGTATCATCTACCGTAACTAAATCCATGAAAATATTGAATTTAGACATTGATGTTGCAAGTAAATTGCCGTCTGCAGCATACACATTACCCTTATTTGCGTAAATAGTATCTTGCCTAACGGTAAGCTCTGTTGCTAATTTTCTATATTGATCTCCTTGCACATATTGAAGATTGATAACTCTAAAAACAATAGACAACAAAAACAAAGTCATTAAAGCAGCTACCAAGTAGAATTTAGTTAGAATGCTTTTTTTATGAGTTGCCAATTTTAATTGTTTTTATAAGTTACTTTTATTTTTTTGGGGGGAGTTTCTGAAGGCTTTAAACCTCTAGATATTGCTTTTTCTCTAATACTAGACTCCATTTTCATTCTCATTAAGATGGTACCCGTATCTATATATTCTGCCCTTAGTTCTCGTTTTAACTTATTCAATTCAGCTATTTTTATAGCTTTTTGATCTGATTTATGAGAACTAGAAATCATTATTAATAACAAACCAACTACAAAAATGATAATGCGCCAATTTTTAAAAGCAGATTCATCTGTAAGGAAACTTCCCCTGAGAAAACCATACACACTTTTTTTAATTTTAGACATTTCTTTCTGCGCTGTTTTGGTTTTTAACTTATAATCCTTAACTCATCAAAGTAGCAATTCTTAGTTTTGCACTTCTAGCTCTGTTATTTACTTTAACTTCTGCTGCTTTTGGTACTATTAACTTTCCTAATTTCTTCATAGGAACATCTATATTTCCAAAAACATCTTTCTCTGGCTCACCAATAAACAAACCTGTTCTAATAAATCTTTTCACCAATCTATCTTCCAGAGAATGGTATGAAATAACACTCAAGCGACCTTCTTTCTTTAATAGATTTGGCATCTGTAACAAGAACTCTTTCAAAACCTCTAATTCTTCATTCACCTCAATTCTAATGGCTTGAAATATTTGAGCTAATATTTTATGTTCTACTGCATTTGGTAAATACTGCTGTAAAGCTTCTTTTAACTGAAAACTTGTTTCAATTTTTTCTTCTTTTCTTTTTTCTACAATTGTTTTTGCTATGTTTCTAGAGTTTCTTAACTCTCCGTACAAAAACAATATTTCTGCTAATTTCTCTTCAGAATAACTACTAATAACCTCCTTTGCAGAAATTTTAGATTTCTGATTCATTCTCATATCCAAATCACCATCAAAACGAGTAGAGAAACCTCTTTCTGCCTCATCAAATTGATGAGAAGAAACTCCTAAATCAGCTAAAACTCCATCTACTTTTTTTACACCATTAAATCTTAAAAATCTTGAGATATATCTAAAATTCTCAGGTATTAAGGTGAAACGTGCATCATCAATGATGTTTTCTAAGGCATCTGGGTCTTGATCAAAACCAAACAATCTCCCGTTTTCACCAAGTCTGCTTAAAATCTCTCTAGAATGGCCACCGCCTCCAAACGTAACATCTACGTAAACACCATCTTGCTTAATAGCAAGAGCGTCTATACTTTCTTTTAATAAAACCGGATTATGATACATCATCTAATTCTGTGTTTCCCATTACTTCTTCAGCTAAATCTGCAAAATCTAAAGCAGCATCATCAATTGCTTTTTCATAGTTCTCTTTGTCCCAAATTTCTATAATATTAACAGCAGAAGACAAAACAACTTGTTTTTTTATTCCTGCAAAATCACACAAATCTTTTGGTATTAAAACTCGACCAGCAGCGTCAAATTCAACAATTTTTACACCTGCCGTAAATCTTCTAATAAAATCATTGTTCTTTTTAACAAACTTATTCAGCTTATTAATTTTACCCATCATTAAATTCCATTCCTCCATAGAATACAATTCTAAACAAGGTTGAAAAACAGCTCTCTTGATAACAAAACCCTCATTTAAAACTGGTTGTAACTGTTTCTTTAGCGCAGATGAAAATAACACTCTGCCCTTAGCATCTGCCTTACATTCATATGTTCCAATTAGATTTATCACGAATAAAATGTGTTTTATATAGATATCAAAAATATATAAATTTTACCACTTTTTACCACTATTTACCACATTGTTAACAACTAATTGCTTTTTAACTAAAAAATAGATACCAACCGTCTTAAAAATTGAAACAGAGTCATTTAGTAAAAGGATATTTATGTTATAAAAAAGAATTACATTTGCCATTACGAAAACCGAATTGAATGATGATTGACCAGTTAAGAACCGAAGGAAAATTTACATATGCAGAAGCAGGAGAAGGACCTGTTATTATTATTTTACATGGTTTAATGGGGGCTTTAAGTAATTTTAATGATACCTATGAGCACTTTTCTCAGAATGGTTATAAAGTATTAATACCCGAACTACCTTTATATTCACTACCTCTCTTGCAAACAAACGTTAAAAACTTAGCTGGGTTTTTAAAAGAATTTATGGAGATGAAAAAAGTAAATAATGCCATTTTATTGGGTAATTCTTTAGGTGGCCATATAGCTTTATACTTCACAAAACACAACCAAGATCAGGTAAAAGCGTTAGTTTTAACCGGTAGCTCTGGGCTTTACGAAAAAGCAATGGGAGATAGTTTTCCAAAAAGAGGGAACTATGAGTACATCAAAGAAAAAACGCAAGGAGTCTTTTATGATCCAGAAATTGGAACAAAAGAAATGGTTGACGATATCTTTAAATTAGTAAATGATAGAAGTTCTGTAATAAGAACTTTAGCAATTGCAAAAAGTGCTATTAGACACAACATGTCTGCTGATTTACCTGCAATGAAACAGCCAACCTGTTTAATTTGGGGTAAACAAGATGTTGTAACTCCACCAGAAGTAGCGGTAGATTTTAATAAAATTTTACCCGATTCAGATTTATTTTGGATTGATAAATGTGGGCATGCTGCAATGATGGAAAGACCTCTAGAATTTAATACAATTCTTCACAAATGGTTTATCGCTAGAAATATATAGTCTAATGAAAATTAAGTCAGCAGAGTTTATAATGAGTAACAGTAATGTTACCAAAGCGCCGCCAGAAAGAATGCCAGAATATGCCTTTATAGGCCGTTCTAATGTTGGTAAATCTTCATTAATTAATATGTTAATGGAGCGTAAAGACTTGGCTAAAATCTCTGGGAAACCAGGAAAAACACAACTTATAAATCATTTTAAAGTAAATGAGGAGTGGTTTTTAGTAGATTTACCAGGATATGGTTATGCTTCGGTTTCTAAAAAGAAAAGAGTTATTTTTCAATATTTTATAGAAAACTATTTTAAAGAAAGAGAGCAGCTCGTTTGCACTTTTGTGTTGATAGATTCTAGGCACGATCCTCAAAAAATAGATTTAGATTTCATGCAATTTTTGGGCGAAAACCAGATTCCGTTTTGCATTGTTTTTACAAAAGCAGACAAACTAGGAAGTTCTAAATTAAACAAACAAATTACTTCTTACAAAAAGAAATTACTAGAATTTTGGCAAACAGTACCAACATCATTTTTAACCTCTTCTTCTACAAGTTTAGGTAGAAAAGAATTTTTAGATTTTATTGATGGTGTAAATCAAGATGTTGCCAAAGATTTCAAATAACCTTGAAGCAAACTTAAGGTACTATTCAACTGTTCTATGAACTCCACAAAAGAGAATTTACAGGTTTTATTTGAAGACAATCATATTATTATTGTAAATAAAAGGGCTGGTGATATTACGCAAGGTGATAAAACGGGCGACAAACCTTTAAGTGATGTAGTTAAAGAATACGTAAAAGACAAATACAACAAACCCGGACTCGTTTTTATAGGCACTGTGCACAGATTAGACAGACCAACTTCTGGTATTGTAATTTTTGCAAGAACCTCGAAAGCGCTAGAGCGTTTAAATAAAATGTTGCGCGACAAAACAATAAAAAAAACTTATTGGGCACTTGTAAAAAATGCGCCAAAAACTACTGCTGGTACGCTTATAAATTTCTTAAAAAAAGACACCAAAAAGAATAAATCTTTTGTGTACAAAAAAGAAATTGAAGGTAGTAAAAATGCAATTTTACATTACAACATCATCAAAAAATTAGAGAATTACTTTTTAATTGAAATTGACTTAGAAACCGGCAGGCACCACCAAATAAGAACACAATTAGCTCATATTGGCACTGCTATTAAAGGTGATTTAAAATATGGTTTTCCGCGCTCTAACAAAGACGGGAGCATTAGTTTACATGCTCGAAAAATAAAATTCATTCACCCGGTTTCTAAAGAAGAAATAGCAATTACTGCACCTACACCAAAAGATGTTATTTGGGATGCTTGTAAATAGAGTGTAAGTTCTCTTATCACATAAACCTACTGAATTTCTAAAGAAGTAAACTGAAAAGAAGTTCCGTCAAATAAACCTTTATCAGATAATTTTAAAGAAGGAATAACCAACAACGCCATAAAAGACAAACTCATATAAGGCGCTCTTAGCTTGCTGCCCATTTGCTTTGCCATCTCATCTAGCTCGGCATAAGATTTCCCAATTTCTTCCGCAGATAAATCAGACATAATACCTGCAACCGGTAAAGAAACTATTTTTTCTTCGGATGCATTTACAGCGCAAACACCACCCCTATTTTCTATAATTAAATTAACCGCCTTACAAATAGCATCATCAGAAACTCCTATTGCAATAATGTTATGAGAATCATGCCCTACAGAACTTGCAATAGCACCCTCTTTAATTCCGAAGTTTTTAATAAATGCAATTGATGGTTTTTCATTTTTATAACGATTTACCACTGTCATTTTTAAGACATCTGTTGTAATATTTGAAACCAAGTTTCCATCCTCAATTAAAGAAGCAGCTTCAATTTGATTGGTTACCAATTCTCCGTCTAAAGCTTCAATTACTCTAATTTTTTTTACGGAAGAGTCAAATCTAAAATCTGCTACTTTCTTTTTGTCCGTATTAAAATTATTCAATACTTCAAAAGGAACCGATTTTACAAAACTTTCTCCATTTTTGGCAACCAATGCCCCATTAATGTATGTTTCTAAAACATTGAAATCCTTTAAATTATCAACTAAGATAAAATCTGCATCATCTCCTTTCTGCAATAAACCCACCTCTAAATTATAATGCTTTACAGGGTTTACACAAGCAGCCTGTAGCACCTTAAAAACATTTACACCTTTAGCAACAGCTCTTTCACATAATTGGTTTATATGCCCTAATAACAAATCATCTGGGTGTTTATCATCAGAGCAAAACATCATGTTTTCAAAATTTTCTGGCAAAAGGGCTATCAAAGCTTCAAAGTTCTTTGCAGCACTCCCTTCTCTAATAATTACTTTCATTCCTTTTTCCAACTTTTCTAAGGCTTCGGCATATGAGAAACACTCATGATCTGTAGAAATTCCCGCAGCAATATACTTGGTAGCATCTGCACCTCTTAAACCAGGTGCGTGCCCATCAATAGGCTTGTTGTTATTTTTAGCGTGTTTAATTTTTGCTAATACCTCTGTGTCATCAAATAAAACACCAGGATAATTCATCATTTCTGCTAGATATTTAATATCAGGATTTTCCATCATCACTTTAATATCATCAGCATCTATGATTGCACCCGCACTTTCAAAAGAGGTTGCAGGCACGCAACTAGGTGCACCAAAATTGAATTTTAACGGAACTTTCTTTCCGTTTTCAATCATAAAATTCACTCCTTTTACGCCTAAAACATTAGCAATTTCATGCGGATCTGAAACCGTGGCAACCGTACCATGTTTTACTGCGATTTTTGCAAATTCTGACGGAACTAGCATAGAGCTTTCTATGTGAATATGTGCATCTATAAAGCCTGGTAAAATAAAATTTTCTTGAAGGTGCTCTGTGGCTCTAATTTCTAAAATCTTTCCGTTTTCTACCGCAACCTCACCTTTAAAAATTCGCTTATTTTGTATGTCAACAATATTACCCTGTACAATCATCTTCAGAATTATTTATTACAAACTTACAAAGAATAAAAGGTGCTGTGCGCTTTATTTAGGATAGATTACTTGGTGCAGAGGAATATCAAATTCATTTATATTTTCTATTTCTTTTATAGGTGTAAAGAAATTTAACCCTATACGTTTTGCATCTTTTCTGCACTTTGATAAAAAACGATCGTAAAAACCTTTTCCATACCCAACTCTATATTTTTTATTATCAGAAATTAACATCGGAATAAATATTAAATCTAATTTATTTTCCTCCACTAATTCTGCATCAACAGGTTCTAAAACACCAAATTTATTTAACGCTAAGGCGGTATCTTCTTCTAAGTAAAAATGCGATAATGTGTTGTCTTTAAAATTACATTTACTTACAACAATACGCTTATTTTTACCTCTAAAATAAGTAATTAAAGGCAGTGTATCTATCTCTTTAAATTTGGGCATAGATAGAAATAAGTGTACGTTTTCAACTTCAGAAATATCTAAATTATAAATTTGCTGGTATATATTGTCTTGAAAAGCCTGAATCTTGTCTTCAGTTAAATCTTTTCTTTTTTGCTTGTAAATTTCTCTAAGTTCTTGCTTTTTCATTTTACAAATCCTTTAATATTGCTTGTGCTTTTTTTGTCAATCCTATTACCACCATATCATAAGAGTGATTTATTAGTGCTGTAACTGTAGCACCTGAAACATCACTACCGTTTATAGTTACAGTATTCCAATGCTTTTTATTCGAATGCCAACCGGGGTTTACACCTTCATATACTGCTCGTAGTTCTACGGCTCTCTCAGGGTTGCATTTTAGATTGATGCACTGTTCTCCTTGCTCCCATTTATCTAATCTGATAAGAGCAAACACTTTTTCCATCACTTTAAAAACTAACGTTACTTCATCAAAAGGAAAGTGCTCTGTTACACCTTTTTTTGCCAAACAAAAATCTCTTAATTGTTCTATGTGCATCCTTAATTTTTAGACTTTAGTTTATCTGTTATTTAAAAAAATATTCAAAAACACGAGACTCTCTTCAGGGTTTTCTTCCATAGGAACATGGCCAGAATTTTTTAAAATAACCAGTTTAGAGTTTGGTAAAAGACTATCCATCCTTTTTCCATTTTCTAAAGGAATCCAAGTATCTTTTGCTCCCCAAATTAATAAAGTAGGGCTTTTTACACTTTTTAACTTTGCTAAATTTGATTTTTTATTTAAATTAAAATCTATTTTTGCTCTGTCTATAAAAGCTTTTCTGTTGCCTGTTCTTAAAGACATTTTATGATACCGTGTAATTAAAGAATCTGTAACCTTTAATTTATTACCGTATACTTGTTCTATATTTTTTCTGATAATAAATTGAGGGGTTAGATACAAAAACAACGAGTTTAAAATAGGTGTTTTAGCCATTTTAAAAATAGCAGGTTGTGGTTTATTTGTTGGCAAACCACTGGCATCTATCAAAATAAGTTTTGCTACTTTCTCTGGATGTTCTGCTGCATAATTCCAAGCAATATTTCCTCCTAAAGAATTTCCTGCCAAATGAAATTTATCAACTTTTATTTTTTCTAAAAATTGAACTAAAAACCGCGTGTAACTCTCTATGGAATAATCTGCACTCTTGTTTGGACCAGTCAATCCGAAAGCGGGCAAATCTAAGCGAATAACTCTATAATTTTTAATAAGCTGTTCTGTCCAAGCATCCCAAGTATGCAAAGAAGCTGCCGTGCCATGCAGTAAGACAATTGGAAAACCGATACCTTCATCTCTGTAATGCACCTGCATTCCATCAATTCTTATAAATTCTGATTCCTCATTTGCATATTCCTTTTTTAAGTCTTCTAAAGAAATGTCGGCATAAGTGGTATTATAAATTAGCACCAATAGTAAGATACTAATTCCGAATAAAAATCTTTTTGTGTTGAAGATTTTTTTCATGAATTTACTTTATAATTTTATATAAAATTGGTTTACTAGGTGTTGCATCGTTTTCAAAGGGTGCAATCATTAAATTTAATAAATACTCGCCATCTTCTACTGCATTTGGTACATAAATAAATTCTGTAATAGTTGCATCCAATCTAATTTCGCCAGCTGTATTCCAAAAAGCATTGTGTGCTAATAATTTTCCATTATCTTTTTCTTTATCAACCGAAGGCAAATCAATTAATAAATGTTTTATTCCTTTTTCTCGCAAATAAATGGCTGCTTCTTCTAATAAATAAGGAGGATTTGTATTCGAATATTGCATTGCTTTTTTATCCTTTAAATTGGGCAATGTTCTAATTACAATAGCATCTCTTTTTTTATTTCTTAAAGCTGTTTTTAATTGTTTTTCAGAAATCACAAAATCTGCTCCTCTACTTTCTGGTGCAACTGTAACTACTTCAGAAACAAAGAAATAATGTTTTAAATTCTGATTTATAGAATGCACCTCGTCTGTAATATGACCAACACATTCTGTATGCGTTATGTGCGCATGCGGATTGAAATTAATATTATTAAAATTTATGACAGCACCTTCAGACACCTTTACCAATTCGCCATCAATATTCACTGGAGAAATTTCTGGCTCACCTAAATACCAGGCATTTACATTTTTTCTGGATGCATCTATGGCGATAGAAATATCAATTGGCTTAGAAACATCTATGGTAATTTTTCTAGAATTGTATTCGATAATTGCTTTCATTTGCGCTAAAATTGTTTTAATATTTCACTAAAATAGATTCAAATATAAGGTATTAAATAAAGAATATTTACAAATATTTTTTAATTAAAAATGGCAACTAAGTTAATTAAGCATAAAAAGATCAGAAGCAATACCGTCTACTAAAAACCTTCCTTTTTCTTTCGTTTTTAAAATACCTTTATCACAAGACAACAGACCTTCTTCGATATGCTTTTTAGATTGACTTTCTAAATAACGAGCATATTTGACTCCGAAATTACTTTTAATTTCATCTAAAGAAACACCCCACATTGTTCTTAAACCTGTCATAATATATTCATTATACCTATCTGCTTTAGACAACGTCTCTCTCTCGATAGGTACTCTGTTTTCTTGTATCGATTTTATATACTTCGTGTTATTTTTTACATTCCAACTGCGTTGTTTTCCATCAAAGGAATGTGCAGATGGGCCAATTCCTAAATAAGGCTTCCCAAACCAATAGGCTGTATTATTTTTACTAAAAAAACCTTCTTTACTAAAACTAGATAATTCATAATGTATATAACCCGCTTTGCCTAATTCTTTTGTTAGCATTTGAAACTGCTCTTGAACTTTATAATCTGGAACACTTTTAATTTTACCTTTTGCTATTAGTGATTCTAAGGCCGTTTTTGGCTCTACAACCAAAGCATAACTACTAATGTGCGGAACGCCAAAACTTAGTGCTGTTTTTATATTTACCAACCATTCTTCATTTGTACAATACGGAATTCCGTAAATTAAATCTAAAGATATATTATCAAAGTATTTGGCTGCAAAAGACAAAGATTTCTTTGCTTCTTCAGAATTATGCGCACGATTCATCAGCTTCAAATCTTTCTCAAAAAAAGATTGCACACCAATGCTTAGTCGGTTAATTAAACTTTTAGAAAGTTGTATTATTTTTTCTTCAGAGAGATCATCAGGGTTTGCTTCTAGTGTTATTTCTGGATTTTCTATTACTTTAAAATTGGCGTATACAGCGGCTATTAATACCTGAATTTCTTCAGTATTTAAAACAGAAGGTGTGCCTCCGCCAAAATAAATAGTTTCTATAATTTTATCTTCTAACTCGTCTTTTCTCAGTTCAATTTCTCTCACTAAAGACAGAATCATATCATCTTTTTTCTTTAACGACGTAGAAAAATGAAAATCGCAATAAAAACATGCTTGCTTACAAAACGGTATGTGAATATATATTCCAGACAAATCAGTTATCGGTTATCAGTTATTAATGAAAGTCTTTTTCTAAGTTATTTAATTTTTGAAGGATTGTCTTTTACAAAACTAGCCCAACCTGTGTAATTTTTTCCTCCAACAACTTTTCCTGAATTGTAAAAATGACAAACAGCTGCAGCTAAACCATCTGTTGCATCTAGATTTTTTGGAAGTGTTTTTAAATTTAAGAGCGACTTTAGCATTAAAGCAACCTGCTCTTTACTGGCACTACCGTTTCCGGTAACCGCCATTTTAATTTTCTTTGGTAAATATTCTGTAATGGGTATTTCACGAGATAAACCTGCGGCCATTGCAACACCTTGTGCCCTACCTAGCTTTAACATAGACTGCACATTTTTTCCAAAAAACGGAGCTTCAATTGCAATTTCATCAGGATGATATGTGTCTATTAATTCTATTGTTCTTTCAAAAATTAGTTTTAATTTTAAGTAATGGTCATCATATTTCTGCAACATTAATTCATTCATCTGAATAAATTCCATCTTCTTTCCAACCACCTTTATAAGTCCAAAACCCATAATTGTAGTACCAGGATCAATGCCTAAAATAATTTTTTCTGTCTTCACAAAAGTTGTTTTTCTTTTTTTCTACTTAAAACAAACTGTCTAAAATACCTTCCATTTTATACCAAAGAATAATAGCAACTACTAACAATAAAATCAACAAAAGGCCTTTTGTAGGTTTTGATTCTTTTTTTCTTCCAAATTTTCTTCTAAACTGCATTTTTAGCTATTTTCTATTAGTAGTTCTTCATTCTTAATTTATGTAAGCTCTGTAATTATAAATAAATTTAACTATTTTTTGTTACTAAAAAATACTACAAACTACTTTTTTATAGCTCTTAACATTTCTCTTTTTCCCGGGGGACCGGGCAAGCGCTCTACTGTAAAACCCACAGCTTGCATTGCTCTTCTTACGCTTCCTTTTGCAGAATAGGTAACTAAAATTCCGTTCTCTTTTAAAGCATTAAACATTTTTCTAAAAATTTCTTCAGACCATAATTCAGGTTGCACACGTGCACCAAAAGCATCAAAATAAATTAAGTTAAACGCATCTTTATCCTCAATATTTTCAAATAACTGTTTTCTTTTCAATAAAGAAAAAGTTTCTGAAATCTGGTGTTTTTCTCCCCAAGAAACAACATGCATTTTTTCAAAAACTGCGCGCTCTTTCTCTGCTTTTAATACAGTAATAAAATTCATTTTCTCAACCTCTTCCGGCGTTACAGGATATGCCTCTACCCCTACGTAATCTATAGTTCTTTTGCCTTCTAAATAAGTAATAAAGCTATTTAAACCAGTACCAAAACCAATTTCCAAGATAGCAACCTTTTCAGAAGATACTAGCTTTAAACCACTGTTTATAAAAACGTGATATGTTTCATTAATAGAGCCATTTTTAGAATGGTATTGTTCATCTAAATCTGGTAAATGTATGGTTGTAGAACCATCTGAAGTTACTAAAATTTCTCTTTTCATAATATTAAATTATTCTTTCAATAAAACACCATTTGCTTCAAATGAAAACTCCTTTTTAGGCGCTGTTATTGCAGCAATTTCTTCTTTCGTTTTTCCAGCATCTTTGGCATAATGTTGCAATTCTTTTACAGTTGTAATTTGTACAAATGCTTTTCCTTCTAGAATAACTTCTTTTCCTTTAGCATCTAAAGGCATAAAAAAACCATAATCTTTAAAACGAACCATTGTTTCTTGCTCTTGCGCTAAAGGTAGTTTCATCCAACAACCTTTAGAAGTGCAAACTTCTTTTATTTCTGATGCAAATTTAACCTGCAGTGTATCACCAAAATTCATACTTTCAAATTTAGCCAACATCTCTTTAGAGGTCATTGCTTTTTCATTAGAAATTTTATCTCCAAAAGAGGTATAAGCCAACGCTGCAGTGCTCTTTAATTTTACTTTATTTTCTTTTTTTACTTCTTTACATGCCGTAAAAAAAATCAATGCCATTGCGCAAAAACCAATTGCTAATTTCATATCTTCTGTTGTTTTATCATTTGCAAACAAATGTAAGGATTTTAACATCAAAACCCTTGTATTTATATATCTTCAGATGAATAAATTATGTACATTTGTTTTGAAAAATAAACGGAAAAATTATGAGTTCTAATATAGAAATCAAACAAATAGAAAAGTCTAAAATAGAAAGTGTAGACTTTAACAACTTGCCTTTTGGTACTGTTTTTTCAGACCATATGTTAACCTGTACTTTTAAAGACGGTAAATGGCAAACACCAATTATAGAGCCCTATGCACCTATATCTTTAGATCCTGCTGCAAAGATTTTTCATTACGGACAATCTATTTTTGAAGGAATGAAAGCCTACAAAGATGCGGAAGGAAATACTTTATTATTTAGACCTTTAGACAATTGTAAGCGTCTAAATAAATCTGCAGAACGTTTGGTAATACCTCAAATTTCTTCAGAAATTTTCATGAGTGGTTTAAAAGCACTATTAAAAGTGGATGAAGCTTGGATTCCTACAAACGAAGGAAGTTCTTTATACATTAGGCCTTTTATGTTTGCCTCTGGAAACGGTTTTCATGCATCTCCTGCAGATGAGTATAAATTTATGATTTGTACAGCGCCATCTGGTGCTTATTTTGCTGGTAAAATAAAAGTTTTAATTGAAGAAAAATATGCACGTGCTGCAAATGGTGGTGTTGGTTTTGCAAAGGCGGGTGGTAATTATGCTGCACAGTTTTACCCAACACAATTAGCTATTGAAAAAGGATACAATCAAGTAATTTGGACAGATGACAATACACATGAGTATATTGAAGAAGCTGGCGCAATGAATATCTTTGTTAGAATTAATGACACCTTAATTACAAGCCCAACAAACGATAGAATTTTAGATGGAATTACTCGTAAAAGTATCATCAAAATTGCGGAAGACTTAAAAATTAATGTTGAAGTAAGAAAAATTTCTGTTGCAGAAGTTGTAGCTGCTGCAAAATCTGGTAGTTTAAAAGAAATATTTGGCGCAGGAACTGCTGCTGTAATTTCTCCTATCTCAGGTTTCGGATATCAAGAAAAAGATTACGATTTACCAGAACTAGACAAACCTTTTGCATCACTTTTAAAGAAAACAATTACAGATATTCAGACAAATAAATCTGAAGACCCATATGGTTGGAGAATGAAAGTATAAAAAATAATAGTTATAATAATGAAAAGCATCAATTTAGTTTGATGCTTTTTTTTATCTTTAAATTCTAAATTTTTATCATGAAACAGCTCTTGCTTCTATTTTGTTTTTTTTTAATTTCTTGTAACAAAGAAATTAAAACAGTTAAAAATGAAAACGTTTCTAAACAATATATAACCGTTTTAGGAATTGCACAAGACGCTGGTTATCCTCACATTGGTTGCCAAAAAGTGTGTTGCACTAATTTTTATAATGACAATTATAAAAAGAAAAAAGTAGTTTCTTTAGGCCTTGTAGATATAGAAAATAGGCAAAAATGGCTCTTTGAAGCTACACCAGATATTGCTACTCAATTGGCAGATTTAGAGCAAAATCATTTAAAAACCAACACTTTAATAGATGGTATTTTTTTAACCCACGCTCATATTGGGCATTATACAGGCTTAATGTATTTTGGTCGAGAGGCATTGGGAAAACAAGGAACAAAGGTTTTTGCAATGCCAAAAATGAAAACATATTTAAACGAAAACGGACCTTGGAGTCAGTTGATACAATTAGAAAATATTGAATTAAAAAAATTACAAAAAGATTCAACAATTACCTTAAACACAAATCTTAAGGTTACCCCATTTTTAGTACCTCACAGAGATGAGTTTTCTGAAACGGTTGGCTACAAAATTAAAGGCAAACATAAAACTGCGTTGTTTATTCCAGATATTAACAAATGGGAAAAGTGGAAAAAAAGCATTGTCGATGAAGTAAAAAAAGTAGACTATGCTTTTTTAGATGCTACCTTTTTTAAAGATGGTGAAATCAACAGACCGATGTCTGAAATTCCACATCCTTTTATAGAAGAGACTGTGCGCTTATTTAAAGATGAAGATATCGCAACAAAGAATAAAGTACTCTTTATTCATTTTAACCATACAAACCCGGCACTTCAAAATATATCAAAAGAAAAAACGTACGTTGAGCAACTAGGTTTTAAATTTGCTTTTGAAGGAATGCAATTAAATTTATAAAGCCTGAATAGTGTATTTTTACGTATCGAAATAAAAAAATGAAAAAAAATTTAATCATACTTTGCCTTCTTTCTTTGCTGTTCTCTTGCAAATCAGAGGGTAAAAGAGCCTTAATGGGAGTAACTGAATACCAACAAAAATTAAATGCCAGTTATAAAGATGCCTCTAAATCTCCTTTAAAAAAGAAAGATTTAAAAACCTTTAAAGGCTTAGCTTTCTTTCCTATAGACTCTTCATTTATAGTTATTGCAAAGTTGGTAAAAACAGCAAATGCACCTATTTTTGAGATGCCAACTACTACAGATAGAAAGCCTTTGTACAAAGAATATGGCCAACTAAACTTCACTTTAAAAGGAAAAAAATGCGAACTCACCATTTACCAAAGTCAAGATGATTTGCGAGACGATAAATACAAAGACTACTTGTTCTTGCCATTTACGGATGATACTTCTGGTGACAAATCTTATGGCGGCGGACGCTATATGGATGTAATGATCACAGATGAAACTGCAGACGGCACCCTTAATTTAAACTTTAACAATACCTACAACCCCTATTGTGCTTATAATGACAAATTTTCTTGTCCGTTAACGCCAAGAAAAAATCATTTAGATATAGAAATAACAGCGGGAATTATGGCTTTTGAAAAGTATACACTTTAAAACCTCTTAAGGATTGATTGAAATCGTTCCTTTTAAATCTAATGCAATTGCATTTTCTAATGCTTCTAAATGTAATTTTCTAACTTTTAACTTTGTTTCGGCGTGTGCCTTTTTATGAAGCTTTGCAGACATTTCTGCAATTTTAATAGCCGTTTGTAATAACTGATCTTCTGGAACAATACGATCTAAAAAACCAGCAGCTACAGCTTGTTTAGAACTGTATATTTCTGCATTGTTTACACTTCTATTTAAATAAACTTCAGACAAGCGTGCTTTTGCAATAGCAATACCAGCATTGTGCATGGTCATGCCAATCATTACTTCATTTAAACCAATTTTAAAATCTCCTTCTACACCAATTCTATAATCTGCAGAAAGTAATAAAAATGCCCCTTTAGCAATGGCATGGCCAGAACATGCTACAATAATAGGCTGCGGAAAAGACAACATTCTTAAAGATAACTTAGAACCCTTTGTAACCAACTCTTTTGCAGATTCAGGAGAAGCTGTCATTACTTTTAAATCAAATCCTGCAGAAAAAATACCGGTTTTACCCGTTAGAATAACAACTTTATTTTCTACTGCTGCTGTATCTAAAGCGGTATTTAAACCCGCAACTACTTCGTGAGAAATGGCATTTGCTTTTCCGTTGTTTATAGCAATTATTGCGTAATTTTCTGCTGGTGTATAGGTAACAAATTCGTTCATTATTTTCATTTTGAAACAAGTTACAATAAAATCTTAAACAGCAATATATTTGTTTTAAAAATGATGCTTATTAACCAATATTCTCTTAGTTTTTATTTGTTTATTTTTGCCCAGTAAAATGAATTAAAAAATTACAGAACTTTTTTGTAAAAGCGTTCATCCAAAAAAACACTTTTTCACAAGAGGACCTAAAATATATGAATACTATTAAAAAATTCTTCCTTTCATTTGAGCAAAGCTTTTCTTTGCTTTTCCTTTTAAAATGGACGTTCATTTGCTTACTCATAGGAGTATTTGCAGGAAGTGCATCTGCTGTATTTTTATGGTCTTTAGAATGGGCAACCAATTATAGGGAAGCAAATATCTGGATAATTGCACTACTACCTATTGCAGGTCTTGTTATTGGTTTGTCCTATCATTATTATGGTGAAAGTGTTGTAAAGGGAAATAACTTATTGCTGGAAGAGTACCATTTACCTAAAAAAATAATTCCTTTTAAAATGGCTCCATTGGTCTTTTTAGGAACCATACTTACACATTTATTTGGTGGTTCTGCAGGCCGTGAAGGCACTGCTGTGCAAATTGGTGGTGCAATTGCAGACCAATTTACAAAGGTTTTTAAATGCTCTAATCTAGATCGAAAAATTATATTAATTGCAGGGATTAGTGCAGGGTTTTCGTCTGTTTTTGGAACTCCATTAGCCGGTGCTATTTTTGCTTTGGAAGTACTAATTATTGGCAGAATAAAATTTGATGCAATTATACCTAGTTTTCTAGCGGCTATTTTTGCAAACTATTTTTGTAATATTTGGCAAATTTCTCATCATACACATTATAATATTTCTACTGTTGCAGACTTAACGCCAGCTACCGTTTTATGGTCTCTGTTAGCGGGTATTATTTTCGGATTGGTAAGCATGCTATTTTCAAAATCTACACATTTCTGGAGTAATTTATTTAAGAAACATATTAAATACGCTCCTTTACGCCCTGTAATAGGTGGTGTTATTATTGCAGCTACCGTGTATCTTATGGGCACTACAAAATACATAGGGCTGGGCGTACCCACCATTGTAGATGCTTTTAATATCGATTTAAATTCTTATGATTTCTTCATAAAATTACTACTTACATCGTTTACACTAGGTGCAGGCTTTAAAGGAGGTGAAGTAACTCCTTTGTTCTTTATTGGTGCAACTTTAGGAAATGTATTAATTTGGTTTATTCCTTTACCAATGCCATTATTAGCCGGAATGGGATTTGTTGCTGTTTTTGCAGGAGCTACAAACACACCTATTGCGTGCACAATAATGGGTATTGAGTTATTTGGCATAGAATCTGGCGTTTTTATTGCCCTTGCCTGCACTACTTCTTATCTATTTTCTGGACATACAGGTATCTATACTGCTCAAATTATCGGAAGCCCTAAACACTTGTTTTTTAAAAATGAAAAAGGTCTAAAACTTTCTCAAATAGCTGAAAAAAGAAGGAAAAAGTAACACAAAATTTGTGAAAATTTAAAGTTCTAAATCTTCAATATCTACCCAATTTTTCTTTTGAGTAACGGTTCCTTTATCTAAAATTATTACGCCAGGGTTTGCTCTAATCATTGTTTTTAAAGTAGTTTCATCACAAAACAAAAAATCAAAAGACAAATTGTACTTCTCTTTCGCTAAAATTAAATCGTCTGAAAACGAAGCAGAAACTCCGTAGACTGCATAACCTTTTGCCATTGCTTTTTCTGAAACCACCTTTATTGCAGAAAATCCGTTTGTATCAGATTTATCTAAATTATATAGAATAACAAGCATTACCTTTTCCTTTTCTAAAAGAATTGGTGCTAAATCTTGTTGTGCATCTTCTAGCATAAAATCGTGCACTGGCGGTATAGAACCATCTGCCGGATATACCATTCCTTCCTGCAAATTGTTTCCAATTGCATAGGCCCTAAAATCTATAAGAGGCAAATGCGTTAGCACATGTTGTACAATAAATAAGAAAGCTGCCAAAGATAAAAAGGTAATTGCTTTCGGAATTTGCCCTTTAAAAATAGGCTTAATAAACGTAACCTTAATAAGTAAAATAATAATTAACCCTATTAAAATAACATTCTTATAAAAGGTTTCCCAAGGTGTTAATTTAATGGCATCACCAAAACAACCACAATCTGTTACTTTGTTATAGTATGCAGAATACCAGGTTAAAAATAAGAATATAGTGGTAATAATTAGCAAGCTCCAAACTGTAAGTTTTGCTTTATAGCCAATTAAAATCATAACGCCCAAAAGTATTTCTGCAACAATTAGAACAATTGCAAACAGCAATGCATATGGCATTAAAAACTCCATATTTAAAACACTTTCAGAAAAGTATTCTTCAAACTTATATTCAGAACCTATAGGATCTATTAATTTTACAAACCCAGAAAAAATAAACAAGGCTCCTACTAGTATTCTAGAAATTTGTGTAATAAATTTTAGTATCATTTTATAGCTATTTTGTAAGGAAATTGACTTTATTTGAAATTAAATGTTTGTTACTTTTTAAAAAAAATAGGTTGCTTCAGTCTTAAAAATAAAACGAATGAACCCATGCTATGCGCCTAAATGAATCATTGCAAAGGCAGCGTAATTTATCATGTCTTGGTAATTTGCGTCTATCCCTTCAGAAACAATAGTTTTACCTTTATTGTCTTCAATAGATTTTACTCTTAATAATTTTTGAAGAATTAAATCTGTTAAACTAGAAACACGCATTTCTCGCCACACTTCGCCATAATCATGGTTTTTATCAAGCATTAATTCTTTGGTAATTTTACTATGCTTATCATATAAAATAGTGGCTTCTTCTGTATTCAAATCCGGAGTTTCTACAACACCCCTTTCTAACTGAATTAATGCCATGATAGCATAGTTAATAATACCAATAAATTCAGATTTCTCTCCTTCATCTACTTTTCTCACTATATTTTCTTGCAATTGTCTAATTCTTTGCGCCTTAATAAAAATCTGATCTGTTAAAGATGGCAGACGTAAAATACGCCAAGCAGAGCCGTAATCAGACATTTTTTTAATAAACAAACTTCTACATTCATTTATAACCGCGTCATATTGTTTTGAAGTATCTTGCATTTTCTCTTGTTAAAAAGTATTTGCTCAAAAATACTAAATCCTATATGCTTTTCATTTATTTTTACAAAAGAATTTTAAAACTCAATAAATTGAAAAAAATCGTTGTTTTTTGTGGATCTAGTTTAGGTTTTAGCCCTGTTTATAAAGAAGCTGCAGTAGCATTAGGAAATTATTTTGCAGAAAATAAAATTGGTTTGGTTTATGGCGGTGGTAAAATAGGCATGATGGGCGCGCTAGCAGATACTATTCTTGCGCATAATGGAGAAGTAATTGGTGTTATTCCTAAATTATTAGAAAAAGAAGAAGTAGTGCACGCTGGGGTAGAAGAAATGATTGTTTGTAAAAAAATGAGCGAGCGTAAAGTAATCATGAGTAAATTAGTAGATGGTTACATTACACTTCCTGGAGGCTTTGGCACCTTAGATGAACTTTTTGAAGCCTTAACTTTAGGGCAATTGCAAATTGAGCAAAAACCAATAGGGCTTTTAAATGTAAATGGTTTTTTTGATGCCGTTTTACTGCAATTAGACAAAATGGTAGCAGAAGGATATTTAAAGAAAACAGGCAGAAACCTCTTATTAGTAGCAAGTTCTGTAACTGAATTAATGCAAAAAATGGATGCCTACAAAGCACCTAAAATTGCACACGTAATAAATAAAGTAGTACGCTAAAATGACTATAAACTGCAAAGGAACTTTAATTGATCTCTCAGCACCAAAAGTAATGGGAATTTTAAATATTACCCCAGATTCTTTCTATGATGGTGGTGCCTATAAGAATGAGTCTGAAATTTTAAATCAGGTAGAAAAAATGCTACTAGACGGCGCAACTTTTATAGATGTTGGCGCCTATTCTTCTAGACCTGGCGCGCAGCACATTTCTGAAGAAGAAGAACTTAAAAGAAGCCTCCCTGTTATCAATTTACTTATCAAACATTTTCCAGAAATTATAATTTCTGTAGATACCTTTAGAAGCAAAGTAGCTAAAGAAACTATAAATGCCGGTGCAGCACTTATTAATGATATTTCTGGCGGAAAAATGGACGATACGATGTTTAACACTGTTGCTAATCTGCAAGTACCCTATATCTTAATGCACATGTTGGGCACACCGCAAAACATGCAACAAAACCCTGTTTATAAAAATGCAACCCAAGAAATAATTTCTTTTTTTGCAGCACAAATACACAAATTACGCCAGCTAAAACTAAATGATGTTGTTATAGATGTAGGTTTCGGATTTGGAAAAACAATAGATCATAATTTTGAACTTTTAAAAAACCTAGCTCTTTTTAAAAACTTAGAAGTACCTATTTTAACAGGTATCTCAAGAAAATCTATGCTCTATAAGACCTTAGATATTTCTGCACAAGAGGCCTTAAACGCAACCACCTCTGCAAATACCATTGCCTTACTTAATGGCGCTAATATTCTAAGAGTGCATGACGTAAAAGAAGCGGTAGAAGCCGTTAAAATTGTTCACAAAATTTCTTTTTAGAAGCTATTTCCTGCTTTCACTTCTCGCTTTTTAGCCCCAAAAAAAATGGGCAAAAAGAGCTCAAACATGCCGTTCAATCAGGGCTAAACATTTCTACTAATTTATTACTATTTCCTAAAAAAGCAGCCTCTTTAAAAACTTTAAAATTCACAAAACACTGTAATTAAGTAGATTGCATGTTTTATTGTAAAATTAGTACTGTTACTACTATTGTATTTCTCAAATAAAAATTATAAATTTAAGCAGTACATAAAATAACAACTACAGCTTATTCTTTTTTGAAAATAGTTTTTCAAATGCGACCCCATAAGTTTTATTTTAATACACCTGCAGACAGCTGCGCGCGTTTTTTATAAAAGTGATGACAGATTGTTGGCTTTAGGGCAAACGTAAAAAAATGAAAATGGCTAGTAACTAGAACCAACCATTTTTATAATTTGTTTAAAAGTACTTAATTACTAAGCCAAAGCGTTTTGTGGTGCCCAACTTGAACACAACATATTTGAAGATGCTTTTTGAGGGTTTGTACAAGATGATTCTTCGTATCTAGAGCAAGTTCCACAATTTAAGTCATCTTTTAAAACTGCCTTCATTTCAAAGCTATCGCAAGTATAACTCGTATCGACAGTTACACCGTGAACTTTACATTTACTATTAGCTGTTAAATTTTCACAATTCACACAACTATTTCCTATTCTTATAGACATAATTT
>Ga0308004_10000007_pt1 | contig 134948 bp, 110 predicted proteins | sample Neamet38_FD_203156 | JGI IMG/M metagenome (GOLD analysis project Ga0308004, IMG submission 203156) | Marine microbial communities from water near the shore, Antarctic Ocean - #38 | ecosystem: Environmental > Aquatic > Marine > Unclassified | place: Southern Ocean | collected 2014-06-06 | reverse complement strand
TTTTCATATTAAATTGTTTCAATTTTTAACAACTTGGTAAAACAAAAGATGCAATTAAAAGGAGAACAGAAGGGTATTTTAGAATTATTGAGTGTCGGTCCAGACATTCAAATTAATTCTGTTCAAAAATTAAGTACAATAGAGACACCTGTTTTATTGGTGTTTGGAAGCAGCAATTGTACAGCTTCTATGAGAGAAGTGATAAAGCTATTACAATATTACCCTGTTTGGCAGGCTAAAAAAGAAGTAGAGGTAGTGTATATAAACCTTACTTTAGAAGAAGGTTTATGTAAAGATGTACCTTGGTTAACGTTTTGCGATTTTAAGGGTTTAAAAACGCAGGCAGCTTTAGATTATTTTATAAAGGCAACGCCAAGCTATGTTTTATTAGATGAAAATAAGAAGATATTAGTATTTCCTGAAAATTTACAACAAGTAGATGCTTGGGTTACGTATAAATTATGAGATAAGAGGCATTGTAAGTAAGTTTAGTAGCTAATTTAATATAAAATTGTGTTAATTAATTTTCACTTATACCTTATTAGATACAGTTATTTATTTCATATATAAATTTACTAAAAGAGTGTATAGATTTGTCTTAGAAAGAATTTAAAGTCTAACACAAGGAGTTTTTATTACTTCGGTATTAAAAAAACATATTATAAGATTGTAGGGGTTTTTTTAATTTGTTTCCTTGTGTTTTTTAAAATATTAGCTAACCTTAATATTCCCCCAAACCTACTTTTAAACTAGTTTTAAATGAAGTTTGTATTAAGGTTTTTTTTATCTTCTTAATTAAAATTACTTCCAAATTATTTCAATATCTAATTTTTTAATTATTTTTTGTACTTAACATTAATTATAAATTATTTACTTTTTAAATCTGATTTCATTAATTTTGTTACTATAAATTTTTAAGTTGAATTTAGACTATCCAATTACATATATAAATGGCATTAGTGTGCAAAGGGCAGCCCTTTTGTACGCAGATTTAGGTATAAAAACTTGTAATGATTTATTAAATTTTTTTCCCTTTAGGTATATTGATAAAACTACCTTCTACCCAATAAAAGATTTACAACCAAATTCTTCAGAAGTACAAATTATAGGTAAAATTACACGTATAAAATCTGTAGCCCAAAAAAGAGGAAGTAGGTTGGTAGCTACTTTTCAAGATGCAACTGGAAGTATGGAGTTGGTTTGGTTTAAGGGTCAAAAATGGATTAAAGATTCAATTAAGATAAATGAGCCTTACGTGGTTTATGGAAAGTTAAACCATTACAACAGTAGTTTTAGCATACCACACCCAGAAATAGAATTGGTTGCAGAATATAAGAAAAAATTACAATCTAAAATGCAACCCGTATATCCATCAACAGAAAAGCTAACAAACTCTGGCGTTTCTAATAAATTGATGCGAAATTATATTCAAAGCTTATTGCAGCAGTTTTATGATAGGATTGAAGAAAACCTATCTGAAGATATTATTTCTAATTTTAAATTGATGTCTAAGCGAGATGCATTATTAAATGTGCACTTTCCTAAAAGTCAAGAAAATTTGGCACAAGCAGAGTATCGATTAAAGTTTGAAGAATTATTTTTTATTCAATTACAATTATTACGTAAAAAGCTTATCAATAAAATAAAAATAAAAGGTTTTGTATTTGAAAATGTTGGTGCTATTTTTAATGAGTTTTATGCAGATAAACTTCCTTTTAACTTAACCAATGCACAGAAAAGAGTTTTAAAGGAAATTAGAAAAGATGTTGCTTCTGGGGCGCACATGAATCGTCTTTTACAAGGAGACGTGGGTTCTGGAAAAACAATTGTAGCCATTTTAGCAATGCTTTTAGGCATAGATAATAATTTTCAGGCAACTATTATGGCACCAACAGAAATATTGGCTAATCAGCATTTTACTGCTGTTTCAGAGCTTGTAGCGGGCATGAATATTAATGTTGATATTTTAACGGGTTCTGTAAGAACTAAAAAGAGAAGAGAAATTCATGCCGGTTTAGAAGACGGTACATTGCATATTCTTATTGGTACGCATGCTTTATTAGAAGATAAGGTTAAATTTAAAAATTTAGGAATAGCCATTATAGATGAGCAACATAGGTTTGGTGTAAAGCAAAGAGCAAAGTTATGGGCTAAGAATACACTTCCACCCCATATTTTAGTAATGACGGCGACACCAATACCAAGAACTTTAGCAATGTCTGTTTATGGAGATTTAGACATTTCTGTTATTGATGAACTACCACCTGGTAGAAAAGAAGTAAAAACAGTACATCGATTTGATAGCAACCGTTTGTCTGTCTTTAAATTTATGAAGGACGAGATTGCTAAGGGGCGACAGGTTTATTTAGTATATCCATTAATTGAAGAGTCTGAAGTAATGGATTACAAAGATTTAATGGATGGATTTGAAAGTGTTTCTAGAGAGTTTCCATTACCAAAATATCAAATCAGTATTGTGCATGGTAAAATGAAACCTGCAGATAAGGAGTTTGAAATGCAACGCTTTGTAAAGGGTGAAACTCAAATAATGGTGGCAACAACCGTTATAGAGGTTGGGGTAAATGTGCCCAACGCCAGTGTAATGATTATTGAAAGTTCAGAACGTTTTGGACTCTCGCAATTGCATCAATTAAGAGGTAGAGTCGGCAGAGGAGCTGACCAGAGTTATTGTATTTTACTTTCTAGCTACAAATTATCGCCAGAGGCTAAAATGCGCTTAAAAACAATGGTAGATACTACAGATGGATTTAAAATTGCCGAAGTAGATTTAAAGTTACGTGGGCCAGGAAATATTATGGGAACGCAGCAAAGTGGTGTGTTAAATCTTAAAATTGCTGACATATTAAAGGATTCTAAAATCTTGGTTTCTGCTAGAAACACTGCAATTACTCTTCTCCAGGAAGATGAAAATCTAGCTAAAGAAATAAATTTGCCAATAAAGAATGCATTTATAAAAATGACTAAGACTTCTAAAATATGGAGTAATATTAGTTAGTAAAGTATGCCTTTTTTTTAGATTAAAGTCTTACAATTTTTTGAACGTTGTTTTTATTTAAATAATTTTTTATGATTGTTTTTGCTAATTCTTTGTCTTTTATAGGTGTTAATATAGATTTTAAAATATCAATATTATTTTCTTGAAAAGCTAAACTAGTATAGCCATAACCATACACTTCTTTGTTTTCTATGAGTATAACAGCATGTTCTTCTATTTCTCTGCCCTTATCAAAAAGTATAAAATTCTCATTATTAAAGTCTTGTAAAGAAATTTTCTTTTCTTTTTGAAAGTTGTATTTGGGGGCTAAAGCTTCTAATTCTATATAATATTTTAAACGTGTAAATAACTCATTACCTGTCTTTTCATAAGATATAGAGGTTGCTCTGTCTTGAATTTTAATGGCTCTTTTTGTTTCTTTTAAGAATAATTTGTTCACATCAGACTTTACATCTTTTGCGCGTCCTAAATATATTACTTTACCGTCTGCCCCATGAATATAAAATAAACCTAAATCTTTAGGAACAGCATCTATTAATTTTTGAAGTCGTTCTTTTTCTACTCGTTTGTCATGATATTTCACAGAACTTTGAATAATAGTTTTACTAACGTCTTTTTCTAATAGTAATTTAAATAATTGTACAGTTGCTAAAGCGTCTCCAGTAGCCCTGTGCCTGTCTGTCATAGGAATTCCTAAGGCTTTTATTAATTTACCTAAACTATATGAAGGTTGGTCTAAAATTAATTTTTTACTTAATTCTACCGTACAAAGTGTGTTTCTTGTAAAATCATATCCCAATCTATCAAATTCTGTTCTTAGAATTCTGTAATCAAAAGAAGTATTGTGCGCTACTAATGTAGCATCTTTTGTAATTTCTATAATTCTTTTGGCTACTTCATAGAATTTTGGAGCATTCTTCAACATTTTATTATTAATGCCTGTAAGTTGCACAACAAAGGGCTGAATTTCTTTTTCAGGATTTACTAAGCTAATAAATTGATCTACAACCGTATGCCCGTCAAATCTATAGATTGCAATTTCTGTAATGCCCTCTTCATTAAATTTACCGCCTGTTGTTTCAATGTCTAATATTGTGTACAAATTGTTTCTCTTAACTTGAAATTAAATAATTTTAATTTCGATTACCAAATATAGAACTTCCTACTCTTATCATAGAACTTCCGTTTTCTATTGCCAAATTATAATCTCCACTCATTCCCATAGAAAGTGTTTGTAATTTACAATTGGTATTTTCTGTTTTTAGTTGCTGTCTATCAAAGAAATCTTTTAAAGATGAAAATTCTTCTTTTAATTGTGTTTTATTGTCTGTAAATGTTGCCATACCCATTAAACCCACAATTTTTATATTTTCTAACTCTTTAAAATCAGATGATTGTAGAATACTTTCTATCTCATCAAAAGACAATCCAAATTTTGTTTCTTCTTTAGCAATTCTAGCTTGCAACAAACAATTAATAACTCTACCGTGTTTCTTGGCTTGTTTGTTAATTTCTTTTAGCGTTTTAAATTTGTCAATTCCGTGAATTAAATCCACAAAATGAGCCATGTATTTTACCTTATTACTTTGTAAATGACCAATCATGTGCCATTGAATGTCTTTTGGTAACACATCAAATTTACTAGCCATTTCCTGAATTTTGTTTTCACCAAAAATACGCTGTCCAGCGTCATAAGCAGCTTGCAAATCTGCCACAGGTTTGGTTTTAGAAACTGCAACCAAAGTTACATTCTCAGGAATTGATTTTTTTATATGTAATAAATTTTCTTTAATCATTTACAATTGTCAATTTTTTTAATTTCACAAAATTTTACTTTAATAAAGTAATAATTTGTTGTGCTAATTCTATTCCAATTCTATCTTGTGCTTCTTTTGTAGCACCACCAATATGCGGCGTCATAGAAATTTCTGGATTCATTAATAATTGAACAGCTGGCGTTGGTTCTGTTTCAAAAACATCTAAACCGGCAAACTGTATTTTACCACTTTCAATGGCAGTTACCAAATCTACTTCATGCAAAATACCACCTCTTGCGGTATTTATAATTCCTACACCATCTTTCATTTTTTCAATTTCACTTTTTGAAATAATGTATTCTTCTTGAGCAGGCACATGTAGAGAAATAAAATCTGATTCTTTTAAGAGTTCATCTTTAGATACCGTATCAATATTTATAGTTATTTTTTGACCGTTAAAAAATTCAACAGAAATAGGTGCACTCGTAATTGTTTCATCCGTTGCAATTACATTCATTCCCATTCCTAAACCAATTCTTGCAACTTCTTGCCCTATTTTACCAAACCCTAAAACACCAATTGTTTTTCCTTTTAGTTCTATTCCTTGAGAATAAGCTTTCTTCAACTCTTTAAAGCGAGAATCTCCCTCTAAAGGCATTTCTCTGTTTGAAGAGTGCAGAAACCTTGCCAAACCAAGTAAATGAGCAAAAACTAACTCTGCTACGGCGCTAGAAGACGCTTCTGGTGTATTTATAACATGCAAACCTTGGTCTTGTGCATATTCTACATCAATATTGTCCATGCCAACACCACCACGAGCAATTAATTTTATGCTTGGGCAGGCATCAATTAACTCTTGCCTTACTTGTGTTGCACTTCTTACAGTAATTGCATCAATATTATGCTCATTAATATAATTTTCTAGTTGGTTTTGTGCAACTTTTGTAGTAATTACTTCAAAACCTCCATTTTCTAAAGCGTCAATTCCGCTTTGAGAAATTCCGTCATTTGCTAATATTTTCATTCTAATTGTTATTGAATCTTGTATTTATTATTGAACTATTTTAAACCTTACCATTTTCTAATTCTTGCATTACATCTACCAGAACTTGCACGCTATAGAGTGGCAAAGCATTGTACATACTTGCTCTGTAGCCACCAACATTTCTATGGCCGTTTAGGCCATTAATACCTGCTGCTAACCACATAGCGTTAAACTTTTCTGTTAATGATGCATCTGTTAATGTAAAGGTAGCATTCATAGTACTTCTGTCTTCTTTGGCAACAATTCCTTTAAAAAGTGAATTTCTATCAATTTCTGTATATAATAATTCGGCTTTTTTATTGTTTACTTCTTCAATAAATTTTATTCCACCCAAATCTTTTAACCACTGCATGGTTAACATAGATACGTACACGGCAAAAACAGATGGCGTATTGGCCATACTTTCTTTTGCTATATGTACTTGGTAATCTAACATTGTAGGAATGTGTCTTTCTACTTTTCCTAAAATTGCTTCTTTAATTATAACAAGTGTAGTTCCCGCCGGACCCATATTTTTCTGTGCACCCGCATAAATTAAATCAAATTTCTCAAAATCTAATTGACGGGAGAAAATATCTGAACTCATATCGCAAATTAAAGAAACCTTTGTTTCTGGAAAATTTTTCATCTGGGTACCTACAATCGTATTGTTACTTGTGCAGTGAAAATAATCTGCATCTTCAGGAATTTTATAACCTTTAGGAATATAATTAAAACCTTTGTCTTTAGAAGAACCAACTTCTACCACTTCTCCAAAAGCTTTTGCTTCTTTTATGGCATTATTTGCCCAAGTACCTGTATTTAAATAGGCTGCTTTTTTATTTAATAAATTATATGCCACTAACAAAAACTCTAAACTTGCACCACCCTGTAAAAAAATGGCTTTGTATCCTTTATTTTCTAAACCTAATAACTCAAGGGCTAAAGATCTTGCTTTGTCCATGACACTTACAAAAGATTTACTTCTGTGAGATATTTCAATTAAAGATAAATTATCATCATTAAAATTAAGTACCGCTTCAGATGCTTTTTGCAAAACCTCTTGAGGTAAAATACAAGGACCAGCGCTAAAATTATGTTTTTTCATTTGTAAGTATTTAAAAATTCTAAATCATTGATTTTATGAGTATCAGCCAATAATTATATGCTTGCTAAAAAGGTTAACGTATTTACACCATCTGCATAATCCCATAATTGCGGATACTGTGTTTCTCCAAAAGCAATTTCATTTTCTATGAAGTCTTTGGCAACAATACATTGTATTTTTTCTTTGTCTTGGTGTAATTTTATTTTTAAATCTATAGGATTGTCATAGTATTCATAAAAAATAGTGGCAATAGGAGAGGAGTAACTCTCATCTTCTTTAATCATTAAAAAACCATTTTCTAATAAATCGAATAAACTCATTAAATATACTGCCTTATTGTAATCGTAATTATTGGCATATTTCGCATTATTAATGATGTCTTTCTTTACAAACATTCCATTAAAGAAATTATTAAAATCATATGCTCTTGGCACATATAGTTTAGAAACAGATCTGCATCCTAAACCAAAATACCTAAAAACATCTTCAGATAATTTTTCTAAATCTTCTTCTGTTTCTTGCCCTGTAATTACAGCAACAGAATTTCTACTTTTTCTTATAATGTTTGGCTTGTCTTTAAAATAATATTCAAAATAACGCGCCGTATTATCACTTCCAGTTGCAATAACGGCATCAAAGTTTTCAATTTTCTGTTCTGTAAATATCATGTTGCCTTTAAGACTAGGAGCTACATATTCTAAATATTTAGCTAAAAAAGGTAGCAAATGTTTGTCATTTGATGACTGTTTTACCAAGACCGAATGCCCAGAAATTAAAACAGATAAGAAATCATGAAAACCAACCAAAGGGATATTTCCTGCCATAACAATTGCCACCGTTTTCGGAGCTTTGTTATCTATTGTATTTTTAGAAAGCCATGTTTCTAAGTTGCTTTTTGTTAATGCTTTAGACCAACTATCTATGGCAAACACAATATTGTCTTTTGTAAACCAAGAATTTTTTTCTTGTGCTACTTTTATTTGATGCTTAAAACCACCAAAAAACAAATCGTTATGTTCTATGTTTCCTGCTTTCTCAAATTTTTCTTGAGAAAATTGACTTAAAAAAGCTCCTAATTTCACAAAAGCCGTAATTCTACTTTGAATACTATCCATTTATTTTGGTTGTAACTTTATTTGGCGTTATTTTTGCAATTGCAAAGGTACAAAACAGAAAAGAAAATTATGGCAATTATAATAACAGATGAATGTATAAATTGTGGGGCATGCGAACCAGAATGTCCAAATACTGCAATTTATGAAGGCGCAGACGATTGGAAATATTCTCAGGGAACAGATTTAAAAGGAAAAGCAGTGTTGCCAAGCGGTAAATCTGTAAACGCCGATGAAACGCAAGAACCAATTTCAGATGAAATTTATTACATTGTTGCAGATAAATGTACAGAATGTAAAGGTTTTCATGAAGAGCCACAATGTGCTGCAGTTTGCCCTGTAGATTGCTGTGTGCCCGATGAAGACAATGTAGAAACTGAAGAAGAGTTGTTAGCAAAACAAAAATTTATGCACAACGATTAAGACCTCTATTTAGGAGGCTAAATAATTAAGACAAAAACCTCGAATTTATTCGAGGTTTTTTTATTCATATTTTTTTAGATATTGGAGAATTAAATTTCTATTTTTCCAATCTGAAAGTTCATATTCTTCTTTAGAAATATATTCTTTCAACCTCATAACATCTGCTTTTTTGTAGCTTCTTATCGATTCTTTTTTTATAAATTTAGTATTGTAAAGTAAAGTTTCGGTCTTTTCAGAAACCATAGCTTCTAGCTTTATATTAAATGTCACTTTTTCTTTTTCTTTAGAATTTTCTATAAATTTTATGGGTCTATTTATGTACCCATAGTTTTTGAAGCTATTTTTATAATAAGCAGTGTAGACTTTGCCTGTTTTTTCTTTTTCATAAAATAATACGCTATTTTTTTCATTTTCAGCGTATTTTATACCTAAGACCCATTTTAAATTTAGATGTTCTCCGCGTTTTCCGTCTGCGTAGGTATAGATTACTTTTTTAAATGTGAAATCAGCGGTGTTTATATACACTTTTCCAGAAAATTTAGCTTTTGACTTTTTAGGGGTAAAAGAAATTACGTAATATTTTTGAGTTCCTAAAAATTCATTTTTTTCTAATTGATGCTGATAGTATTTTTGGTTGAAGAAATTTTCTTCATTCTTTTGATTTATAAATAAGCCATTACTTTCTATATTTCTTTTAGAGGCTGTAATTTTAAACTCTTGATAAGAATTATCTTTTTCAATAGTATCTTTCATTTTAATAACCTTTGCAAAAGACAAGGAGTCTTCAATTTTAAATAGCCCTGTTTTTATTTTATACGTTTTGTTTTTTTTTAGGTGTTTTAAAACAATGTTTTGCAATTTTTCTTGAATATAACTTAGAGACAAGTCTTTGTTTAATGTGTTTTTCTTATATGCAAAAAGCGTATTTAGATTTTGAATAGTTAATAATTCACCTGTTTTGTTTACAGCTTCCTCTATGGAAGAAATTTTGCCTACCCATTCTTTTGAGAATTTTGGATTCTGACGCAGCAATTGCCTCGAAAATTTATTTAATTCTTCTTGGGCTATTTTTCTATTTGTACGATTCATTATAGAACTTGACTTCAAGTCTAATTCTAATTTCTGAAATTCCATTTTTTGATTTTCAATGGTATAGATGTCTTGCTGTATCGCCTCAGAAATATAGTTTTCACGCATACTTTTTATCGATTTTTTAAGCAAGGAATCTATTGATATTTTCGCAATTCGAAGTTTAATTTCAGCGAGTTGATTTATAGTTTCAGTGAGATATATCGCGTAATTTATTTTTTTTAAAGCCGATATAGAAAGTGTTTTAGTTTCATAACCTAAACAAGAAAAGGTTACAGAGTTGCTGTTTTTTAGATTTAGGTTGAAGATTCCAAAGACATTAGTAGCAGTGCCATTATTTAAATTTGTAGCAATAGCCACTTTCTCAATAGGTTCTAAGGTGTTTTTTGAGTACACTTTTCCTGATATTTGTTGTGCGAAATAGGCAAAACTTCCAAAGGAAAATAAACAAACAAAGAGTGTTTTTTTCAACATAGCTTTAATATTTATTGAAATATAATTCAATTTTATATTCCTGAATAAAAAGACAATTAAAATTAACAAAGTATTATCTTTACCTTCTGAAAATTTTAAGAAAGATGCATTTGTTTTAAGTGAAAACTCTTTTAAAATGAGCAATTAGAAAAACAAATATTTTTCTGAATGGAGTTCAGGAAAATTTATTAATATAAGATATATAGCAATTATCAAATCTTGATTTTTGCATCTTTTTATCTAAACACCAAAGAAAATGAAAGCTGGAATTGTAGGATTACCAAACGTAGGAAAATCAACTTTATTTAACTGTTTATCAAATGCAAAAGCGCAAAGTGCTAACTTTCCTTTCTGTACAATAGAGCCAAACATAGGAGTTGTAAATGTACCAGACAAGAGAATTGAGAAATTAGAGGAATTGGTAAATCCAGAGCGCGTAATGCCTGCAACTGTAGAGATTGTAGATATTGCGGGTTTGGTAAAAGGAGCAAGTAAAGGAGAAGGTTTAGGCAACCAGTTTTTGGCAAACATTAGAGAAACAGATGCTATTTTACATGTAATTAGATGTTTTGATAATGACAATATTATTCATGTAGATGAATCTGTAGATCCTGTTAGAGATAAAGAAACTATTGATATAGAATTGCAGTTGAAAGATTTAGAAACTGTAGAAAAAAGATTAGAACGTGTAAAAAGAACTGCAAAAACTGGGAATAAAGATGCGCAAGCGGAATTAGTGGTTTTATTAAAAATTGAAGAAACTTTATTAAAAGGTATTTCTGTAAGAGCTTTGGCTTTTAATGAAAAAGAGCAAGAGTTTGTGCAATCTTTACAATTTATTACTGCAAAGCCAGTGTTATATGTGTGCAATGTAGATGAAGATTCTGCAGTTACAGGGAATGCTTATGTAGAAAAAGTAAGAGAAGCTGTTAAAGATGAAAATGCTGAGGTAATTGTTTTAGCAGTGGGTACAGAAGCAGACATTACAGAATTAGATGATTACGAAGAAAGACAAATGTTCTTAGCAGATATTGGCTTAGAAGAAGCTGGTGTTGCTAGATTAGTGCGCTCTGCATATAAATTATTAAATCTACAAACGTATTTTACAGCAGGTGTAAAAGAAGTAAGAGCTTGGACAATTCCTATTGGATCTACTGCGCCACAAGCTGCAGGAGTAATTCATACAGATTTTGAAAAAGGTTTTATTAGAGCAGAAACAATTGCTTATGCAGACTTTGTTACTTTTGGTTCTGAAGCAAAAGTAAAAGAAGCGGGTAAAATGAAAGTAGAAGGTAAGGAATACATCGTTAAAGACGGTGATGTAATGCATTTCCGTTTTAATGTGTAAACAATTATAGAATACTAAATTTTTAAGAACATACTTTGGCATGCAGATTGCCTTAGTAGTTTTAAATAACCTTAATTATGAAGAAATTTTTACTTTTTACAACACTTTGTTTTTTAATAATTTCTTGTAGTAGTTTAAAAAACACTCAAGAAGCTATTAGCAATGGTAATTACGATAGTGCAATTAACACGGCTATTGAAAACTTAAAAAGAAACAAAACTAAAAAAGGAAATCAGCCTTACATATTACTATTAGAAGAAGCTTTTGAAAAAGCAACGGCTAAAGATTTGGCGAGAATCAATTTTTTAAGGAAGGATAATAATCCTGAAAAGATTGAAACTATTTTTGTTTTATTTGAACAACTAAAAAGAAGACAAGAGGTTTTAAAACCTTTATTACCATTATATATTGTGAAGGAAAACAGAGATGCTGCTTTTCAATTTACTAATTATGATGATGCCATTATAGAAAATAAAAATCAATTATCAGATTATTTATACGCAAAGGCAAAAAAGCTTTTTAATACTAACACAAAATTTAATTACAGGGCTGCTTATGATGATTTAATATATATTGAAAAGGTAAATCCTAATTTTAAAGACGTGCGAAGCTTAATAAACGCTGCACAAGAAAGGGGTTTAGATTTTGTGATTGTTTCTATGAAGAACCAAACAGATAAAGTAATTCCTAAAAGATTAGAAGACAATTTGCTAAATTTTAATACTTATGGATTAAATGATTTATGGACGGTTTATCATGGCGCTAAAGACGTAAATATTCAATATGATTTTGGTTTAGAGTTAAATTTAAGAAATATTCAGGTTTCGCCAGAGCAAGTTAGAGAGAAAGAAATTATCAAAGAAAAAGAGATTAAAGACGGCTTTACATATCTTTTAGATGCAAACGGAGATCAGGTTTTAGATAAAGAAGGTAGAAAAATTAAGTTAGACAAAATGGTGCCTGTTCGTTGTGAACTATATCAATTTACACAATTTAAGACGGCTAAAGTAACCGGACAAGTAAAATACGTAGACTTAAATACAAAGCAAACCATACAAACGTATCCGATAGCAAGTGAGTTTGCTTTCGAGCACAGATACGCACAGTTTAAAGGCGATAAGAGAGCTTTAGAGCCTTCGTTTATAGATTTAATTAGATTACGTGTGGTACCGTTTCCAACAAATGAACAGATGATTTATGATTCTGGACAGGATTTGAAACTAAAATTAAAATCTATAATAACTCGAAATAAGTTTAGAAATTAGAATAAAAAAATCCCAATGAATTTTCATTGGGATTTTTTTAAAAAACTAAAGTTAGTAAGCTCGTTCTCTCGTAAGATTGAATTTAACGATACCTTATAAAAACTATATATGTTGTTCTTTTCTTTTGTTTTTTTTTTCATTTAGAGAAACGATTTCTTCTTAATCGGTCTTCTTATTTTTTGACCTTGTAATTTCACCACCTAAAACCAAGGCTGCTGAAATAATCATCAAATTTTTAATGATGTATTGCCCCTCTAAAGTAGGAAGTAAAATATTATTCGATTGAAAAGTTACTTCAGTAAGAACTATTAGAGGCATAAAAGTTCCAACCATTTGTAAAAATAAAAGTATTATCGCAATTCTGGTTGTTTTCTTAAAGAAAAAGAAAACACCAATCACTACTTCCCAAAAACCAATAACAATTAACCACATATCTGGAGACCCCAAAGGCAACCATATTACCGTTGCCTTAAGTAAACCTTCGGCAGAAGATAGTCCTAGTGGTTTTAATATTCCAAACCAAATAAAAATTACACCAAAAGATAAACGAATGGAAGGGATGCTTGCATTCTTCATTATTTTTATAAACTTACTATCTAACTTGTTAAGAACCTCTTTCATGATTGCATCTAAACTTTTAAAATTTATAGTTATTTTATTAATTAAACAGACTTTTATGTACCATAAAAATCTGTTTAATTGGATATTTATACCCTCTTGCAAATTTAAGTGTTTTTGAGAAGAAAGACAATAATATGTATCTGTTTAGTTCCCCTTAATTCGTGTCCATAAGTCTAATAATAACTTTTTTCCATCGCTTTTTTCTTTGGGCTCTTCAATGAAAAAAGGAGTGCCATCCGAATCCACATCAATTTTATACTTGAAAACAAAGTTAGTAGCATTTGGTTGTATACTTAAAACGCCAAAACGCAAATCATTAAAATATAGGTTGTTATTTTTTTTATTGATGGTGTACCAGCCTTTAGAAATGGCAATCATTCTTTTTGTTTTTGGGTGTTTTGCAATATCTCTTAACAAATAATGATTTTTAGGATATTCAGAAAACTGAATGGGATGTTGGTCTAAAAAAGAAGAGTTTCCAATTAAGAAAGAGTTTTCGGTTTCTACATTAGCCGTCCATAAAATAGTGTTTAGGGGTGTTGGCTTTGTCTTTATTGTTTTATAAGTAATGTTTTGTGCTGCTAATTCTTTGGTAAATTTCTGATAGGTAATTCCTTTTAAAACTAGTGTAAGCAATAAATAAGAACTACTAATACCTAGCCCTAAATTATTATAAAAACGCCTCTTTTTGGTTGCCCTCTTTTGGCGCATTGCTAAAATTAAAAAAACCAAAAACGGAACGGTATAAAAAGGATCTACTACAAAGATATTTTTAAACGCCAATCTAATGTCTAAGGGCCAAAATAATTGTGTACCCCAAGTTGTTTGTGCGTCTAAAATAGGATGTGTTATAAAGGCCCAAAAGAAAAGGAACGTCCAGTTTTTAAAGTTTTTATACGTTTCATATTTGTTTACAATAAATGCAAGTATAGGAGCAAAAAGCACTGAGAAAAAGATAGAATGTGTAAAACCTCTATGAATTTCTAAGGCTGTAACAGTATCTGTAAAAAAGGAAGCGATAACATCTAAATCCGGAATTGTGCCTGCAATAGCGCCATACAACAGTGCTTTATTACCAATTTTTTTTCCTAAAACGGCTTCTCCAACCGCAGCACCTAAAATTATTTGTGTTAATGAATCCAAAGATTTTATTTATGGCAATTAATAGCTTTTTCTAAACTTTTTTTCTACTGAAAAATTAATAAGATTCATAAAATTTTCATGAACTCCTAAAGTAGCCCCTAATTTTAATTGCTTTATAAGTTTAGAGATTTCTTCTGCTTTAAATTGTAAATCTGGCACAGAAATATATTTTTCAAAAAGACTACCAATCGTCTTGTAATACAATTGCTCGAAGCCATTTAGATTTTCTGGTCTTTCAGAAACGTATGCATAAGAATGCACGTCAAAAGAATTTAAAACAGCACCTACATAATCTGTGTGCAGTATTTGTGTAGGATTTACAATGTTTAGTTCTTTAATACTAGGATTTAAAAAAGCATATAAAATAGCTTTCGAGACAAAATCTACTGGTACAATATTTAAGCCACTTTCTTTGTCTACCCAAATTCTAAAATCTCCTTTAGATTTGGTCGCATATTTAGCTAAGAATATTGCCCAAGAATAGAACACATCAAATTTTGGAGTTTCATAAAAAGGTTTGTCTAGCAAACGACCACAAATAATACTAGGTCTTAAAATTTGAGAAGTAATGTTTAGTGTTTTACATGTTTCTCTTACATATTTTTCGCTCTCATATTTAGACTCTTCATAAGGATTCCTAAAATTGGTAACCTTATAGTTTTCAATATGATCATTTACTTTTTCATCTTGAATACCAAAGGAGTAAGCAGTACTAATGTATATAAAACGCTTAACAGTGTTTGGCAACTGCGATAATAGTTGTTTTGTTAGTAAGTAGTTTTGTGCATGTACGGTCTCTTTAGAGTCTGCCGTTTGTAATAAATTGGTAGAGCCGGCACAGTGTATTACAGTATTAAAATTATGCTTTTCTAAAGTTTCCTTTTTTATGGTTGATAAATCACTAGAAATAACGGTTACTTTTTCTAGGCAAGCTTCTAAAGTAAATTCGTTTAAAAACGCTGGTCTAGAGGCATCTAGTAAAATAGTTTCTAAGCGTTGCTGCGCAGATTTTTCATTAGCTCTTATCACTATAAAAAGATGTGCTACTGTTTTTTCAATAATGGCTTTGTGCAACCATTCAAAAATAATGTGACTTCCAACAATTCCACCACCACCGGTTAATAGACAATTCATAGTTATTTTTTAGCTTTATTTTAGCTTGTAAAAATACCGATTTTAAAATTAAAAACAGCATTCTAAAAGCTTCTAGATATGCCGTTTTTTAGACTGTATTTTAATGTTAAAAGTATTTTAAGAGCGTTGTATTTTATTTTTTTTATTAAGGATAAAAAGCCTTTAAGCTTTTGTTTTTATTGTTTTCTTTCCTTCAATGGTTATTCTAGAACCTTCAATAAGCATAATAGAGGTAGGTTTTAAATGATTTAAAAACTCAAAATCCTTTCCATACACCAATTCAAAATCAACTTGAATGTCAGAACTTTCTATTTCATATTGTTTCCACCTTGGGTGAGTAACCTCATATTCATTAGTAATCGTATTATTTACCTTTGCATAGCCCCAGTAATGTTCGGTAATAAATTCTGTCTCACTATTTTTTTCAATTACAGACGTTTGAAGTGCTGCCGTAATTTTAAAAGATTGCCAAATTTTGTTTTTTCTCCAATGATAAGAAACACTTCTGTTTTTATTATTTTCTTCCCATTTGTATTTCATGGGCATGGTTTCATAGTGTTCTTTATAAATGGTGTTGGCTACAAAAGTTAAAGCGGGTTTAGAAACAATTTCTTTGATAAAAACAGCACCACGTTTCCATGTATTATTTTCAAAACGTTTTACATAAAAACGCAAATTCACTTCTTCTACAGTGGCATGAAAAGGCACTTTTATTCCGAAGATTTTAGTGTTTAAAAATATAAAACCAATTAAACTAACAAAACATTTGCCTTCCCATAAATCTAACACGGTTCCTGGTGGTACATATTTTGACAAAATATTTGGGTCTACTTCATAATTTGCAAAAGCCAATTTTCTCCATTCTGCTTTTAAAAAGCTCATTTTTAGTTCTTTTATTAGGTTTTAAATACCTATTGTTTCCGCTAGTAAAAATACGGCTTTTAAATACAAAAACGGCATACTTCGTAAGTTCGAAATATGCCGTTTATATAAATTATTTATAAATGGTAATTTTTATCCTTTATAAAATGGTAATTTTATAATAGTTGCAGGAATTGCTTTTTTACGCACCTGAATATGAATTTGCGTACCCGCTTTAGAAAGAATTCTTGGCACGTAGCCCATTCCAATTCCTTTTTGCAAACAAGGGCTCATAGTTCCAGATGTTACAACTCCAATAGTAGTCCCATTTCCATCTACGATATCATAACCATGTCTTGGTATTCCTCTTTCATCCAATTCAAAAGCAACTAGTTTTCTATCTGGTTTTTGTTCTTTTTCTTTTGCCAATGCATCTGCATTTACAAAGTCTTTGGTAAACTTGGTAATCCATCCTAAACCAGCCTCTATTGGCGATGTTGTGTCGTTTATATCGTTGCCATATAAACAATATCCCATTTCTAAACGTAAAGTATCTCTTGCAGCCAAACCAATTGGTTTAATTCCAAAAGCTGCACCAGCTTCAAAAACCTTATTCCAAATTTGTTCTGCTTCAGAATTTTTACAGTAAATTTCAAATCCGCCAGAACCGGTATACCCCGTAGCAGAAATAATTACGTTTTCTATGCCTGCAAAATCACTTACTTTAAACTTATAAAAAGGAATTGCTGCCAAATCTAAAGAAGATAAAGATTGCATTGCTTCCACAGCTTTAGGTCCTTGAATTGCTAACAAAGAATACTTTTCAGAGATGTCTTTTAAATCGGCTTTAAAGACTTCATTATATTTAGAAATCCAGTTCCAATCTTTTTCAATATTAGAAGCATTAACAACTAACAAATATTGGTCATCTTTCATTTTGTAGCAAAGTAAATCATCTACAATCCCGCTATCTTCATTTGGAAAACAGCTGTATTGGGCATCACCAATTTCTAATTTAGAAGCGTCGTTAGAAGTTACTTTCTGAATTAAAGCCAACGCATTTTCGCCGCTAACTAAAAACTCTCCCATATGGCTTACATCAAAAACACCAACCGCCTCTCTAACCGTTAAATGTTCTGCAGTAACACCTTCATATTGTACGGGCATATTATAACCTGCAAAAGGAACCATTTTTGCCCCTAATTTTTCGTGAATATCATTTAACGCAATATTTTTCATTTGTATATCTCTTATTTTCTAGCTAAACTATTGAAAAATTTGCAATAAACAATTGCTAATAATTGTTAATATTTACAAACTAAAAAAAATAATAGTATTACATTTGAATCTATTATAATTTATTTAAATAAAGATGAGTACAGATCAACCGAATAACCCGTTACACGGTATAAAATTAGCAACAATGCTAGAACAATTATTTCTAGAATATGGTTGGGAAGAGTTGGGAGATTCTTTAAATATTAATGCGTTTAAAAACAATCCTACGTATAAATCTAGTTTAAAATTTTTAAGAACTACACCCTGGGCAAGAGAAAAAGTAGAGCAGTTTTATTTGAAAAATATGATTGATTAGTTTTTATAGATGTATGCTTCTATTAAAGTAATACTCTTTTAAAATTATGTACTAATTATCTGCAGCACCAATTCTTTAGTTAGTGTTCTGCCATTTGCCATTTTCTTGATGGTATCAAAAGTGAAAACAAAGTTACAGCCTGTTTTATAAGCGGAGCAACCATACCCAGTTTTTCCTTTTAGTACACTTCCTGTTTTACATTTCGGACAACTAATTTTTTCTGAGGTTGCAACAGTAGCTGTTTTTTTTGCTTCTAATTTTATGTTAAAATTTTCATCAAAACGAAGTAAGCCTTCCAAAGTGCCAACAGCTGTTTTAAAGCCTTTTAAGTTAGTTGTGCAACCCTTGTCTAGCAATCGTATTAATTGATTTTCAGATATTTTTTTACCGTAAACTTCAAATGCAATTTTTAAATCGCAATTATTTTTATATTCGGAACAACCAAAAGCCGAAGAGCCTTTTAAAAGCGTTCCTTTTTTACATTTCGGACACGTTTTTCCTGTTATTTCCTTTTTGGTTGTAGCTTTTTTAATAGGAGATTTTTTTGTTTCTTTTCTTTCTTCTGAAACAGAAGTGGTGTTAGAAGAAATTCGTTTAGACGTCTTATTAGATCGCACTTCATAAACCAATTCATCTACCATTTTCTTCATGTTGTTAATGAAGTTTCCTGCATTAAATTCTCCTCGTTCAATCTCTTTCAAACGTTTTTCCCAGCGTCCGGTTAATTCAGCAGATTTTAATAATTCGTTGTCAATAATATTAATTAAATCGATGCCTGTTTGGGTTGGTAAAACTAATTTCTTTTTACGCTCTATATATTTTCTTCGGAATAAAGTTTCAATAATACTTGCTCTAGTAGAGGGTCTTCCAATACCGTTTTCTTTCATTAACTCGCGCATTTCGTCATCATCTACTTGCCTTCCAGCAGTTTCCATGGCACGCAATAAACTAGCTTCTGTAAAGTTTCTTGGCGGTTTGGTTTCCTTTTCTAAGAAAGATGGTTGGTGCACTCCTTTTTCACCTTTTATAAATGAAGGCAAGGTTACTTGTTCGTTTAATTCTTTTTTAATTTTACTTTCTTCGGTTTCAAAAGCTACGCGCCAGCCTTTGGTTAATATTTCTTTACCTGTTGTTTTAAATGGAACATCTGCCGCTTTGCCAACTACGGCGGTATTAGAAACGTCTGAATCTGGATAAAAAGCACCAATAAACCTTCTTGTTATAATATCGTAGACTTGTTGCTGGTTGTATTGCAAATTTCCTTGAATTCCTGTCGGAATTATTGCGTGGTGATCGGTTACTTTGTTATCATCAAAAATACGTTTCGATTTCTTTATTTTCTGCCCTAATAGCGGTTGTGCTAATTCACTATACTTGGTTAATTTTGATAATATTCCTGCAATTTTAGGATAGACATCATTTGGCAAAAAAGTAGTGTCTACTCTTGGGTAGGTAACTACTTTCATTTCATATAATTTCTGAACCATTTTTAGCGTTTCATCCGCAGAAAAACCAAATTTATTATTACAATACACCTGTAAACCAGTCAAATCAAATAGTTTTGGTGCATATTCTTTTCCTTTCTTTTTAACTACAGAAACAATTTCAAAATCAGATTCCTTTACTTGATTAGCTAAAACTTGGCCGTCTTCTTGTTTTAAAAAACGACCATCCTCATAATTAAAAAGGGTGTTTCTATAAGTAGTTTGTAATTCCCAGTAGGGTTGTGGTTTAAAATTATCTATTTCTACAAACCTATTCACAATCATGGCTAGCGTAGGTGTTTGCACTCTACCAACTGACAATACCTGTTTGTAGCCGCCATATTTTACGGTGTATAAACGTGTTGCATTTAAACCTAATAACCAATCTCCAATAGCTCTTGAAAAGCCTGCGTAATACAAATTATCATATTGCTCAGAAGGTTTTAAGTTCTTGAATCCTTCTTTTATAGCTTCTTCTGTAAGAGAAGAAATCCATAAACGTTGTACTTCACCTTTATAATTACATTGGTTAATTACCCATCGCTGTATTAATTCTCCTTCAGTTCCTGCATCTCCGCAATTAATAACAACAGATGCTTTATCGAATAAAGATTTTACAATATTAAATTGCTTTCTAATTCCTGCATCTCCAGTAACTTTCGTATCAAAGTGCTCCGGTAACATTGGTAGGTTGTTCAAATCCCAACTTTTCCAGTGTGGTTTATAATCTTTAGGTTCTAGTAGCGTGCATAAATGACCAAATGTGTACGTTACGGCGTATCCATTTCCTTCATAATAGCCATCACGTTTCGTGTTGGCTCCTAAAATAGAAGCAATTTCTCTAGCTACACTTGGTTTTTCGGCAATACAGACTTTCAAAATTTTAATTTATTGAGTGATGAAATATTCAATTTTTTCTAAAGAAATATTATTGATAATGCCTAAATCTAAAGAGCTTTCTTTATTTAAAGAAATTATACAACTTGCATTTTCATTTAATTCTCTACAATCTCCAAAATTTACTTCTGTAGAAACGAAACCGTCAATATTAATTGTTATGTATGGAATTCCTTTAACAACTTTATTACTTAAATTATTTAATTGAATTTTATATTGAAGTCTATTTGTATCGTTACCTGTATCTGGAGTAAAATTAAATTCGAGAACATCGTAGGAAAATTCTAAAAGTTTTTGAAGTTCTTGAATTGATTCTGGAGCATTTGGTTCAGGAAAACTACAATCTACTACTTGACTAATCTCTGGTATTAATGTAGTTCCTGTTACACCTGAAATTATAAATTCATTTTGAATAATTATTGTTTTTGTGCAAGCTTCATTAGATTCGGATTTACAGGACAAGACAAAAATTAATAAGCTAGTAAAAAAGAGAGGTAAATATTTTTTCATATTGATTTTTGAATATTCGAAAGTAAGAAAATATTTAAGATATTTACGGTAAAGTTAATAAGTTGAATAACTATTTTACCAAAGCCAATTGAATTCGCTTTCTAACCACGTCTACTTCTAAAACTTTTACCATTATTTGTTGTTGTAAAGTAACAATTGCGTTAATGTCTTTCACAAAAGTATCAGACAAATTAGAAACATGAATTAAACCACTTTCTTTAGTTCCAATTGTTACAAAACAACCAAAATTGGTAATATTGTTTACAATTCCTGGTATTATTTGACCAATTCTTAAATCGCTAATTGTTTTAATATTTTTATCAAAAGAGAATATTTTTGCTTTTGCTCTTGGGTCTGCACCAGGTTTTTCTAATTCAGCTATAATATCTTTTAAAGTGGGCAAGCCAATAGATTCTGTGGTATATTTTTCTAGCGTAATTTTTTCTAGAATTTCTTTATTTCCAATTAACTCAGAAACATTCTTTTTTAGATCTTTTGCTATTTTAGCTAACAAACCATAACTCTCTGGATGCACTGCAGAATCATCTAAAGGATTTTCACCATTCTTAATACGTAAAAAACCAGCTGCTTGCTCAAAAGCTTTTCCGCCTAAACGAGGAACTTTCTTTATGGCTGTTCTAGAAGTAAAAGAACCATTTTCATTTCTATAATTCACAATATTTTCTGCTATTTTTGGTCCAATCCCAGAAACATAACTCAATAAAGATTCACTTGCTGTATTTATATTTACGCCAATGGTATTTACACAACTTTCTACCGTAGTATCTAAAGATTTTTTTAATTTTGTTTGATCAACATCATGCTGGTATTGCCCAACGCCTATAGATTTTGCATCAATCTTTACCAATTCTGCTAACGGATCTTGCAAACGTCTTCCAATAGATACAGATCCACGCACAGTAACATCATAATCAGGAAACTCATCTCTGGCTATTTTAGAAGCGGAATAAATAGATGCACCGGCTTCACTTACAACAAAAACATCCACATTATTAGTAAATTGAATTTTTTTAACCAGATGCTCTGTCTCTCTAGAGGCTGTTCCGTTTCCAATAGCAATGGCTTCTATCTTATGCAGATCTGCTAGAAAACTAACTTTTTTCATAGATTCTATAGACTGATTTTGTGGTGCATGTGGAAAGATAGTTTCGTTATGTTCTAAGTCTCCTTGGGCATTTAAGCAAACCAATTTACAACCAGATCTAAAACCAGGGTCTATAGCCAAGATTCTCTTTTCACCTAAAGGAGCGCCTAAAAGTAACTGCTTTAAATTTTTAGAGAAAACAAGAATGGCTGCCTCATCTGCTTTTTCTTTTGCAATTGATAACGTTTCATTAGCTAAAGAAGGAAACAATAGGCGTTTAAAAGCATCTTTAATAGCCAATTGAATTTGAAGAGCACATGCATTCTGAGTCCGAATAATGCTGTCTTCTATTTTCTGAATTGCGCTGTCTGAGTCGATTGTTATTTTTACACGAATAAAACCCTCATTTTCTGCTCTTAAAATAGCTAACAATCTATGAGACGGAATGCTCTTTAAAGATTCTTGCCAGTCGAAATAATCTTTAAATTTTTGCGCTTTCTCTTCATTAACTTTACTTTTAATAGCTTTAGATGAAATAATTGCAAAACGTACAAGTTGTTGTCTAATATTGTTCCGTATATCTGTGCGTTCATTAATCCATTCTGCAATGATAAAACGTGCACCTTCTAACGCATTTTCTATAGTGCCAACTTGGTTGGAAGTATATTTTGAGGCAGTATATTCTAAGTCGTTTACACGCTGACTCATCATCATCCTTGCCAAAGGTTCTAAACCTTGTAAACGGGCAGTTTCTGCTTTGGTTTTTCGTTTTTTCTTAAAAGGTAAATACACATCTTCCAAAGAAATTAAATCTCTTGTATTTGTTACTTTTTGTGCTAATTCTATTGTTAAAACCTGTTGTTCTTCTAAAGCTTTTAAAATGGCTTTCTTCCGTTTTTCTAAGGCCTCAAAAAGTTCTTTAAATTTTACAACTTCACCAATTTGAACTTCATCTAGATTGCCCGTCATTTCTTTTCTATATCTAGATATAAATGGAATAGTAGCATCTTCATTTAAGAGGGTAATTGTATTTTCTACAGATTTAGACGCTAGTTGTGTTTGCTGAATGATGTATTGTAGAATTTGCATTTTTTGATTGAATTTAATAAAAATAAGAACCCTCTTAAATGTAAAAGGGTACAATGTGGTGGTTCGTTTTAATAATCTTTTTTAACAAAGAAAAGTAAAAATATAATTTCTCAAAAAGTTTAACTAAAGCATAAATTGCTATTAAAAGAAGCCCAACGATCATGAGTAAAATTGTATTGAGTAGAGCCTAAGCCTATCTGAATTTCATTTTACCACCTATTGAGAATAGAAAGATACTTGCATATTTAATTTTAGAAATTGTAGTAAAAATTTTAAGGTTATGCAAAAAAAATGAATTAACAGAAAAAGAGGTATCTATGGTTTAGGTTTTATATCTAAAGATTTTTCTCCAAGTTTTAAGTTCACACCTATAGAATTTAATTAGTGTTTCTTTTATGAAGTCAGAATAGTTTTTCATTTAAAAATGTTTTTATTTAAAAGTAGTAAAATAATTTAACTATGTAAAAGTGTTACATAACTAATAACAATTCTAAAACTAATTTTATTGGTAGGCTAATATACTTGTTATATTGGATTATTAAGAAATTACTTTTTCAAAAGCCAATCTTTTCGCATTGTAGTTGGTGTAAATTATGCCGCAATATTGGTATCCTAACTTTTTTATTAAAGATTGCATTCCAAGGTTTTCCTCGTGTGTATCAATCTTTAAACTTTTAATGTTTTTTTCAAGTAACTGTAAATGAAATTCATGAAACATAAAAGTGGCCAAACCAAATTTTCTAAATTCTTTTTTGATTGCCATTCTGTGGACTACTCCGTACGTGTCATTTTCATTCTTTAACCATTTGCCGTCTGTAATTTCTTTGTAAGTTGGCTCTGGGTTTATAGTAAACATTGCAGTTGCCATCACTTTATTTTCATCATTTACAACCACATAACTTTCATTGTTTTTAATATCATTTTCTACTTGTTCAGCATTTGGGTATCCATTTTGCCATTGGTCAATGTTTTGTGATGCTAAATATGCTTTTGCATCGTTTATGATTAGCATAATTTCTGGCACCTCATTAAAAGTAGAAAGTTGAATGTTCATTGAAAAGTTTTTAAATTAAAAAAGCCACGAACTCACAAAATTAGTATGTGTGAATTCGTGGCTAAATTTAGTTTTTTATTTTTAGGCAGTAATGGCTTCTATTATATTTTTTTTCACTTCAGGAAATGTCACAATTTCTTGATTATGCAGAATATCTTGAATGGTTTGTCTTCTTCTAATTAAGTAATCTTTTCCTTGGTGTACCATAACTTCTGCAGGTAAATAACGCGAATTATAGTTAGACGCCATAGAGAAACAATACGCACCTGCATTATGAAAACACAATACATCTTCCTCAGAAATTTCTGCAATTCTTCTGTTAGAACCAAATGTATCTGTTTCACAGATATACCCAACTACAGAGTAGTAACGGTCTCTTCCTTCTGGGTTAGAAATATTTGTAATATGATGATAAGAATCATACATCATAGGTCTTACTAAATGGTTAAAGCCAGAATCTACATGCGCAAAGACCGTAGAGGTTGTTTGCTTTACAACATTTACTTTTGCAAGAAATACACCAGCATCAGAAACTAAAAATTTACCTGGCTCAAACATTAAAGTAATGTCTTTTCCATATTCTACGCAGAATTCATTAAAACGTTCAGATAATTGCAGACCTAACTGCTCTATATCTGTAGAAATATCTCCTTCTTTGTAAGGCACTTTAAATCCGCTACCAAAGTCTATAAAATCAATATCATCAAATTGTTTGGCAACATCAAACAAGATTTCTGTAGCACGTAAAAAAGTATCAATATCTAAAATATCAGAACCTGTGTGCATGTGAATTCCGTTAATATTCATACCTGTATTTTCCACAACACGTTTAATGTGTGGTACTTGGTGTATAGAAATTCCAAATTTAGAGTCAATATGACCTACAGATATTTTAGAATTTCCACCAGCCATAATATGCGGATTGATACGCACACAAACAGGAATCTCTGGATGTTTTTGGCCGAATAATTCTAAAATAGAAAGGTTGTCTATATTTATTTGTACTCCTAATTTTGCAACTTCTTCAATCTCTTTTAAAGAAACACCATTTGGTGTAAATATTATTTTTTTAGGGTCAATTCCGGTTGTTAAACCTAACTGAACTTCTTGAATAGAAACGGTATCTAAACCAGCACCAATATTTTTAAAAAACTTTAATATATTTATATTAGAAAGTGCTTTTACAGCGTAATTTAATTTTAAACTTTTTACAGTGCTAAAGGCATCTGTTAATCTGTTGTATTGCGATTCAATTTTATCTGTATCGTATACATATATGGGGCTTCCGTATTTGTTTGCTAATTCTAAAAGTTGTGCTCTTTCCAAGATTATTTTAATTTATTTTTTTCAAAAGTACTTAAATTGTTCAATAAAAACTGATTTGTTTAAAAATATAACATATTGTTTTATTTTGTGATTTTCTTCGGTTTTTAGTGATTCGTTTTTTGTTATTTGGTAATCGCAAAAAGCAAAAGTAAAATGGGTAAAAAAAAACGTTGAAATCCTGTTGATAACTAATTGAGAAACCCATTTTATTTTTATCTGTTAAATCTTATTTTTACGAGTACTTCAAACTCAATTGAAGTACCCTATTTATGACTCAAGAAACAAAATATACAGAAGATAATATTAGATCTTTAGACTGGAAAGAGCATATAAGAATGCGTCCAGGAATGTACATTGGTAAACTGGGTGACGGTTCTTCTGCAGATGACGGAATTTATATTTTAGTAAAGGAAGTCTTAGACAATTCTATTGATGAATATGTAATGGGTGCTGGAAAGAATATTGAAATTTCTATTCAAGGAACCAAAGTTACGGTGCGCGATTATGGTAGAGGTATTCCTTTAGGAAAAGTTGTAGACGTGGTGTCTAAGATGAATACCGGTGGAAAATATGATTCTAAAGCGTTTAAAAAATCTGTTGGTTTAAATGGGGTTGGTACAAAAGCCGTAAACGCTTTGTCATCTTTTTTTAGAGTAGAATCTTCGCGTGATGGGAAATCTGCTTCTGCAGAATTTAGTCAAGGAAACTTAGAAAATCAAGATTTTTTAGAAGAAAGCTCAAGAAGAAAGGGAACAAAAGTTTCTTTTATTCCGGATGAGGAAATCTTTAAGAAATACAAATTTAGAAATGAGTATGTAGCAAAAATGCTAAAGAATTATGTGTACCTAAATCCAGGTTTAACCATAATTTTTAATGGAGAAAAATTCTTTTCAGAAAACGGATTGAGAGATTTATTGGAAGATAATAACAATCTAGATGATATGTTGTACCCAATAATTCATTTAAAGGGAGATGATATTGAAGTTGCTATTACCCATAGTAAAACGCAATATTCAGAAGAATACCACTCTTTTGTAAACGGGCAACACACCACACAAGGAGGAACGCACCAAGCAGCATTTAGAGAAGCACTGGTAAAGACAATTAGAGAGTTTTACGGCAAGAATTTTGAAGCTTCAGATATACGTAAATCTATTATTTCTGCCATCGCAATAAAAGTAATGGAGCCTATTTTTGAGAGCCAAACGAAAACAAAACTAGGTTCTACAGATATGGGAGGAAAACTACCAACGGTAAGAACTTATATTAATGATTTTTTAAAAACCAATTTAGACAATTACCTGCACAAGAATACAGATGTTGCAGACAAGCTTCAGAAGAAAATTGTACAAGCAGAAAAAGAAAGAAAAGAATTATCTGGAATACGGAAGTTAGCAAAAGATAGAGCAAAAAAATCTAGCTTGCACAACAAGAAATTAAGAGATTGCAGAATTCATTTAGGAGATATTAAAAAACAAAACTATTTAGAAACTACTTTGTTTATAACAGAGGGAGATTCTGCTTCTGGTTCTATTACAAAATCACGTAATGTAAATACACAAGCCGTTTTTAGTTTAAAGGGTAAGCCCTTAAATTCTTACGGGTTAAGTAAGAAAATTGTGTACGAAAATGAGGAGTTTAACTTATTACAAGCTGCATTAAATATAGAAGATGGTTTAGAAGAATTGCGTTATAACAATATTGTAATTGCAACAGATGCCGATGTAGATGGTATGCATATTCGATTATTATTAATAACATTTTTCTTGCAATTTTTTCCAGAACTAATAAAAGAAGGACATTTATACATTTTAGAAACGCCTTTGTTTAGGGTTCGAAATAAGAAACAAACCTTCTATTGTTATTCTCAGGAAGAAAAACGAGATGCCATAGAAAAACTGAGAGGAAAACCAGAAATAACTCGATTTAAGGGGTTGGGTGAGATTTCACCAAATGAATTTGTTCATTTCATTGGAGACGATATTCGTTTAGACCCTGTAATGCTAGACAAAGACATGTCTATTGAGCAAATGTTAGAATTTTATATGGGGAAAAACACTCCGGATAGACAGAAGTTTATTATTGAGAATTTAAAAGTTGAGTTGGATACTATAGAAGATGAAGTTTAGACTATGAGCGAAGAAATAAATGAAAACGAACACGAAGGGGAAGAATCAAATTTAGAGAGTCAATCAGACGCTATAAATAACGAAACACCCGCTGTTGAGACCATCACTAAGATTACAGGAATGTATAAAGAGTGGTTCTTAGACTATGCATCGTATGTAATTTTAGAAAGAGCAGTGCCATCTCTAGAAGACGGTTTAAAACCTGTGCAGCGTAGAATTATGCATTCTATGAAAGATTTAGATGATGGGCGTTACAATAAAGTAGCAAATATTGTTGGGCACACCATGCAGTATCACCCGCATGGAGATGCTTCTATTGCAGACGCAATGGTGCAAATTGGTCAGAAAGAATTGCTAATAGACATGCAAGGAAACTGGGGGAATATCTTAACAGGAGACCGTGCAGCGGCTTCTCGTTATATAGAGGCTCGTTTGTCTAAATTTGCTTTAGACGTTGTTTTTAATCCGAAAACTACCGACTGGAAAATGTCTTATGACGGTAGAAGAAAAGAACCGATTGATTTACCAGTAAAATTCCCACTACTGTTGGCGCAGGGTGCAGAAGGAATTGCGGTAGGTTTATCAACCAAAATATTACCACATAATTTTATTGAACTTATTGATGCTTCCATCAAATACTTAAAAGGAAAGAGTTTTAAAATTTTACCCGATTTTATTACAGGCGGAATTGCCGATTTCACTAATTACAACGACGGAAAAAGAGGAGGTAAAGTTAGAGTTAGAGCTAAAATAGCACAGCTTGATAAGAAAACGTTGGTTATTAATGAAATTCCGTTTGCAACCACAACTACTTCATTAATTGAAAGTATTATTAAAGCCAACGAAAAAGGTAAAATTAAGATAAAAAAGATTGAAGACAATACAGCGGCAGAAGTAGAAATTTTGGTGCATTTACCACCAAATGTATCACCAGATACCACGATAGATGCGCTGTATGCTTTTACCAATTGTGAGAATTCAATTTCACCATTGTCTTGTACTATTGAAGATAATAAACCGGTTTTTGTAGGGGTTTCAGAAATGTTAAAACATTCTACAGATCTCACAGTAAACTTGCTTAAAAAAGAATTAGAAATTCAGTTAAATGAATTAGAAGAACAATGGCATTTTTCTTCTCTAGAAAGAATTTTTATAGAAAATAGAATCTATCGAGATATTGAAGAAGAAGAAACTTGGGAAGGCGTAATTAAAGCGATTGATTTAGGTTTACAGCCACATATAAAACATTTAAAACGCGCTATTACAGAAGAAGATATTGCACGTTTAACCGAAATAAGAATTAAAAAAATATCAAAATTTGATATTGACAAAGCAAAACAGTTTATAGAAGGTTTAGAAGACAAAATAGCCGTTGTTAAAGAGCATCTAGACAATTTAATCAAATATGCTATAGACTACTTTGTACGCTTAAAAAGCGCTTATGGTAAAGGAAAAGAGCGTAAAACAGAAATTAGAATTTTTGATGATATTGTTGCCTCTAAGGTTGCAATGAAAAATGCAAAACTCTATGTAAATAGAGAAGAAGGCTTTGTAGGTACTTCCTTAAAAAGAGATGAGTTTGTTGCAGATTGTTCTGATATTGATGATATTATTGTCTTTAGAAAAGATGGTAAAATGAGTGTAACCAAAGTAGATGCAAAAACTTTTGTTGGTAAAGATATAATCTACGTTGCCGTCTTTAAAAAGAAAGATAAAAGAACGGTTTATAATTTTATGTATAGAGATGGTGCAAAAGGACCTTCTTTTATGAAACGTTTTAATGTAACTTCTGTAACCCGAGATAAGGAATACGATTTATCGAACGGTGCCAAAGGATCTTTTGTACACTATTTCTCTGCAAACCTTAACGGAGAAGCAGAGGTTGTAACCATTAATTTACGAGCTACAGGAAGCGTTAAAAAAATGAAATGGGATATTGATTTTGCAGATTTAGCTGTAAAAGGAAGAGCCGTAAGAGGAAATACAATTACAAAATATACCATAAAGAGTGTAGATTTTAAATCTGAAGGTGTTTCTACCTTAAAACCACGTAAAATTTGGTTTGATGATGCTGTGCAGCGCTTAAATGTTGATGAAAGAGGAGAGTTATTAGGTGAATTTAGAGCAGAAGACAAGTTGTTAATTATTACGCAAAGCGGAAAAGCAAAAGCTGTAAAGCCAGATTTGGCAATGCATTTTGATGATGACATGATTGTATTGGAAAAGTGGAATCCTAACAAACCAATTTCGGCAATTTATTTAGATGCAGATAAAGAACGCTATTATGTAAAACGTTTCTTAATTGAAACTCCAGAGAAAGAAGAAATTTTTATATCTGAAAATCCAAAATCGCGTTTAGAAATTATTGCAACAGATTATAGACCTATTGCAGAGGTTTTGTATTCTAAAAGAAGTATTGGGAACGAAACTGTAAATTTTGAAGATTTTATAGCGGTTAAAGGTATAAAAGCACAAGGAAATCAATTAGCTACAGAAAAAATAAAACAAGTTAATTTGCTTGAGTCTTTGCCGTTTGAAGAGCCAGAAAAAGAGAGGGTAGAAGATATAGAAGTGGTTTCTGAAGAAGTTGTAGAAGAAGAAAAGCTTCTAATTGAACAAACAGAGACAGTAACTAATAAACCTATTTTAGAAGAACTTTCTTCGGAAGAAAAGGCAAAGATTGCTTTGCAAAAATCGGTACAGAAAAAGAAAGAAGAAGAGCAAAAGCGTGACGATGAAAGTCAGACAAAATTATTTTAAAATTCATTAGATTATGAAACGCAAACATTTCTTTTTAGCGCTATCTATTATAGGTATTTGTTACACTTGGTATTACAATATACAATGGTTTCAGATTGCAGATAACCCATCATTTACGAGCTTCATGAACGATGCACAAGCTAATTTTGCAGGCAAATCTTTTGGTGCAGATTTAACAGTGGTTGTTCTTACTTTTTTTGTGTTTATGATTCCAGAATCTATTCGTTTAAAGATTAGGTATTGGTGGTTGCTAATTCCGTTAACCTTTTTAGTTGCTGTGGCATTTACATTTCCGCTGTTTTTGTATTTGCGAGAAAATGCTTTAGAGAAAATAAAATTATCTAAATAAGTACGTTTATTCCATTTTCTCAAAGAATGTTAATTCGTAATTTGGCAACAAATTAGGATGTGTAATTTTAATAATGTCTTTTAAAACCAAGTCTGGTCTGGTAGGCGCTAATTCATAATACAACACCCCGCCAGTTTTTCCTTTTTTTAATGTAGGAGTATAAATTTTATCATTCTTAAAAGCCTCAAACTCTGCATAGATTTTATTACTTTGTAGTAATTGCTGCTTAGAAGAGAAGTAACCTGGTGCAATCCAGAAATCGGCATCTTTACCCTTTTCAAAAACACTTTCAAAACTTAAAGACAAACTTCCTTTTCCTTTACTGCTTCTCCAAAGATAGTTTAGGTTGGCATCTTTTAGAAATTGCGCAACAAAGCTCTCTCCTGCTGGTAAATTCCAGATATCTTTACTCATAATAGCCCCAGATAAAATGGTTGGTTTTTTAGTTGCTTTTAAGGCGATACTTTTAGCTTTAAGATAATCATTTTCAATACTATTAAAAATACTATCGGCTTGTTTTTCTTTATCATATAAGATACCAAAGAATTTAAGCCATTCTGCTCTTCCTAATGGGGTTTCTTCTAACCAATCTCCATTATAAATTACAGGTATTCCTGCTTTTTTAATAGTTTCAAGAGATTTGTTTGCGGATGTTATACTATAACCCACTACTAATTCTGGTTGTAAGTCTAATAAAATTTCTGTATTCAAAGAACTCTCTTTTCCAATTTCTTTAATTTTTCCTTCGTTAATTAATGCTCTTGTTTTCTCTGAAGAAATATAAGTAGCATGCGGAAAACCGATAATAGAAGTTTCTTCATTTAAGAGCTCTAACATAGGAATATGAGTTGTAGAGGTAACTACTATTTCTTTTACAGGTACTTTAATAATTTTATTCTTTGAAGCTATTTTTTTAGCCATTTTAGAATGAATATCATATTCTAATGCTGTGTTAGAATTTTGGTATCCTACTTTAATAATTAATTTTTTTAAGCCTTCTTTAGTAATAATGTCAAACCCTTTTGCGTGTCTAATTTTACTTTTTAATAAAGGTATTGCACTTATTTTTACTACTTCTTTTTTACAAGAAAAAGAGAAAAGAAGAAATAGCAAGAATAAGAGATAAGGTGTTATTTTCATGTGTGTGTTAAAATATTAAACAAGATTACAAAAATGTTTTGTAAACTCAATTTATAAACTACATTTGTCTTGAATTTTGGTTTTGATGTAAACGCTGTGTTGCATCAAATTAAAAGGGAATCTGGTTAAACTCCAGAGCTGTTCCCGCAACTGTAAGCTACAAAGCTTGTAACTATTCTTTTACCACTGGCAATTTATTGTTGGGAAGGTTTGTTACAAGACGCAAGTCAGGAGACCTGCCATTTTCATGAGTTAAAAACTTTCGGGATAGAAGTTTATGTACTAATCTTTTTTTGTACACAAAATTTACCTGATTTATTGTAAATCAAATTTATTAAAAAATGAACAAGCAGTTATTAATTGTGAGTGTTTTGGCATGTAGTTTTGTCAGCACAAATCTTTTTGCGCAAAAAAATGCAGTACAAAAAGAGAACGTAGAAGTATTAAAAGAGGTGGTTATAACCGCAACTAAATTCAACTTAAAAAAAGAAAATACAGGAAAAGTAATTCATGTAATTTCTCAAAAACAGTTGCAGCAAAATGCAGGTAAAACGGTTATTGAAATTTTAAATACTATTGCAGGTATAGATGTTAGAGGAGTAAATGCAAACCCGTCTGAACCAAGAAGTATTAATATTAGAGGGGGTAGAAGTAGACAGGTTTTAGTACTTATTGATGGAGTTCCTGTAACAGATCAATCGGCAATTAATCAAGAGTTCGATTTGCGTTTATTGGCTGTAAACCAAATAGAAACTATAGAGATTTTAAAAGGAGCCTCTTCAACTCTATATGGTTCTGGGGCGGCAACAGCGGTTATAAATGTAATTCTTAAGAAGGCGTCTAAAGACAGTATTTCTGGTTCTTTTGAAACTAGTTTAGGATCAAATAATTCTGCAAATACATCGAAGACTGCATTAGCAGATAGAAACCAGAATGTAAATTTAAATGGATCTTTAGGAAATTTTAATTTTTTAGCGTCTTTTAGTATCACAGGAGTAGATGGCATGTCTTCAGCAAAAAGTACTACAAATGCTGTTTTTGAAAATGATGGTTTTAATTCTAAAAACACATTGTTAAAATTGGGATATAAAATTAATGATAAAATAAATATCACCTCATTTTTAAATTATGATGAGTTTGAGTATGATTTTGACGCTAGTGCGTTTTCAGACAGTAAAGTAAATGAAGGAGACCAAGAACAACTTAGAGTAGGTATAAGACCAAATTATAAGTACAATAATGGTGAAGTATATATGTTGGCATCTGCAAATGTTGTCAAAAGAAATTTGAATCAATTTAATTCTTTTTCAAATACTTTAGATGGGTATGAGTTTGTTGGAAGAAGCGTAAATGTAGATTTAGTTAATAAATATAAGTTTTCAGGAGTTAATATTCAGTTAATAACGGGTTTAAATTATCAAATTCATAGTAACAATACTGTTACACCATTTGCAACTATAGAAAAAGGTATTGCTAACTTTAATACAATAGACCCTTACGCAAGTGTTGTGTATATTTCTAATTCTGGTTTAAGTGTAAATGTTGGTGGTCGTTTAAATATGCATAATGTGTATGGAAATCAGTTTGTATATGACGGTAATTTAGCATATTCAGTTATAAAAAATAAAGCGTATTCTGTAAAATTATTAACTTCTTACAGTACTGCATTTATAGCACCGAGTTTGTATCAATTATATGATGGTTTTTCTGGAAATATAGATTTAAATCCAGAAACAAATGAAACTTTTGAAGCAGGTTTTGATGCGGCTTATAATGATATAATTCAGTTTGACGCTGTATATTTTAATAGAAAAGAAACAGATGCAATTATTTATGACAATACAACATATGGCTACGGAAACAGTTCTTCTAATGCGAGTGGTCTTGAGGTAAATGCAAAGGTTAAAGCAACTTCTTTTTTATCTGTAAACGGTTCTTATACATACATTAGCAGTAATGAGTTAGAAGATTTTAACGATTATATTCCTGCAAATAAAATTGTGATGGGGTTAGATGTAACACCTTTTGAAAACGCATTTTTAAACTTTACCTATAGAAATGTTGGTGAAAGAACAATTTTTGATAGATATGGTTCTTTTGGAACTGCTGGAGAAGACGTTGTTTTAGATAATTACCAAGTGTTAGATTTTATGGCAAATTATAAAGTATTAGACGGTACCGTTACATTTTTTACGGCAGTTACAAATATTTTAAATGAAGATTATGATGATATTTTTGGATATAGTACAAGAGGTAGAAATTATAAAGTAGGTGTACGCTTGCAGTTTTAGATTGGGAAGAAGGCTTAAAAGAAAAAGAAAAAAGAGAAAAACTCCATTTGTAATTTTACAAATGGAGTTTTTTATTAAAGCATATTTCGAACTTCACTTTTAATAAAATCGATAGCCGTTTCTGTTGGTGGTCTCAATTTAGAGTATTCAATTAAGATGTTTTCACGCAAACTATTTGCAGAATTAGAATTTGCTGCTACTTGTTTTAACTTATTGCCAACGGCATTTTTTGCTGCATAAATTGCGGTCCAAGTATTTTCAGATATATAGATTTGTTGCACCAAATTGTGTTCAAACTCTTGCTCTATATTCGCAAGAAGTAGTTGTAAGTAATCATTTGTATTTATAGAAATTGGTGGAATGCGAAGTAACATTTTTGTAGGGTTTATTCTATCGCATAATAGCAGTAAACGCTCACAAGCTTGTAATTTAATTGGCAGCGATTGCTTTTTTTGTTGTGCTAATAATTCTAGTTTTTTTTCTATGCTATTAGCACGCACAAAGCCTCTAAACATAGAATAAGCAACCAAGCCTGTAACTGCTGCAGGTAAAATATATGCAATACTTTCTAAAATTTTGTTTTCCATCTATTATTTTTATAAAACAAATGTACTTTTTTTAAGTGAAAAACTTGTGAATAAAAAATGAGCAATCAATTCTTTATAACAGTTAGAATTCATAAATTTACCTTTTAATACTTCAAAAAAATATCTCTTGAACAGTTACTTAGATTCTTTAAACGAAGCCCAAAGGCAGGCAGTTTTGCAAAAAGATGGCCCCATGATTATTATTGCTGGTGCAGGTTCTGGTAAAACACGTGTTTTAACTTATAGAATTGCACATTTAATGAAGCAAGGTGTAGATTCGTTTAATATTTTATCGCTTACGTTTACCAATAAAGCGGCAAAAGAAATGAAAGCTAGAATTGCTTCTGTTGTGGGGGCTAGTGAAGCTAAAAATCTTTGGATGGGAACTTTTCACTCTGTCTTTGCACGTATTTTACGTTCAGAAGCAGACAAGTTAGGCTTTCCTTCAAATTTTACAATTTATGATACGCAAGATTCTGTTCGTTTAATAAGTGCCATTATAAAAGAGATGGGGTTAGATAAAGAACGGTATAAGCCAAAACAGATTTTAAGTAGAATTTCTTCATTTAAAAATAGTTTGGTTACTGTAAGGGCTTATCATAATAATGCAGACTTACAAGAGGCAGATTTGCATGCTAGTAGGCCTAAGGTTGGTGAGATTTATAAAAACTATGTAGACAGGTGTTTTAAGGCGGGTGCAATGGATTTTGATGATTTATTGTTAAGAACCAATGAATTATTAGCTCGTTTTCCAGAAACCTTGGCCAAATATCAAGATCGTTTTAGATATATAATGGTAGATGAGTATCAAGATACAAATCACTCTCAATATATTATTGTAAGAGCTTTGGCAGATAAATTTGGTAATATTTGTGTGGTTGGAGACGATTCTCAAAGTATCTATAGTTTTAGAGGTGCAAACATTCAAAATATATTAAATTTTCAGAAAGATTATCCAGACGTAAAAACGTTTAAGTTAGAGCAGAATTACAGGTCTACAAGTAATATTGTAAATGCAGCAAATTCTGTTATTGCAAAAAATAAAACCAAGTTAGACAAAGAAGTTTGGACTTCCAATGACGCCGGAGAAGCAATTAATGTAATGCGCACCATTTCAGATGGAGAAGAAGGTAGGTTTGTAGCCCAATCTATTTGGGAGAACCAGATGAACCATCAATTAACTTCAGATAGTTTTTGTGTTTTATACAGAACAAATTCGCAATCTAGAGCAATTGAAGACGCTTTGCGTAAAAAAGGAATTGATTATAAAATTTACGGCGGAATTTCATTCTACCAAAGAAAAGAAATTAAAGATATTCTTTCTTATTTACGTATTTTAATCAACCCAAATGATGAAGAAGCTCTAAAGAGAATTATTAATTATCCAGCGCGTGGAATTGGAGCAACAACAATAGATAAGTTAACAATTGCAGCAAACCATTATAAAAAATCAATTTTTGATGTTTTAAAGTATATTGATAAAATTGATTTAAAAATAAACTCTGGAACAAAAAATAAGCTTCAGAATTTTATGAATATGATGCTGAGCCTTCAGATCGAATCACAAACCAAAAATGCATTTGAAATTGCAGAAATTGTTGTAAAACAAGCGCAATTAATAAAAGATTTAGAGAAAGATGGTACGCCAGAAGCAGTTAGTAAAGTAGAAAACGTTCAGGAATTATTAAACGGAATTAAAGATTTTATTACAGATAAAATAGAACAAGGAGAAGATGCGTCTTTAACCTCATTTTTAGAAGATGTAGCTCTGGCAACAGATTTCGATTCAGAAAAGAATGATGACAAGCCAACAGTTTCTCTAATGACTATTCACCAATCTAAAGGATTAGAGTATTTATATGTATATGTGGTAGGTTTAGAAGAAAATTTATTTCCTTCTGCCATGAGTATGAGCACCAGAAGTGAATTAGAAGAAGAACGTAGGTTATTTTATGTAGCATTAACTAGGGCAGAAAAAGTAGCCTATTTAACTTATGCGCAAACGCGTTACAGGTGGGGAAAACTGGTAGATGCAGAACCTAGTAGGTTTTTAGAAGAAATAGACAACCAATATTTACATTATATTACACCAAAACTGCCAGAACCATCTATAAATAGGTTTGTAGATAAAAGTATTTTTGACGATGCACCAAAAGGAATTCGTTTTCAGAAACCCATTCAGCGTAAAAAAATGGAGCGCGATAGTGCAAAAAAGAAAGAAATTATTGTTCCTAAAAACTTAAAGAAAATTTCTCTTGTTACCCCTAAAATGAATCTTTTTGACGGAGATATTATTGTTGGAAACATTGTTGAGCATAATAGATTTGGTACTGGAACTGTTTTAGGAATTGAAGGTAAAGGGCCAGATAAAAAGGCGGAAATTCAGTTTTCTACCGCAGGAAAGAAGAAATTATTACTGCAATTTGCTAAATTAAAAGTGATTGGTTAAAAATCATTCAGAAAACTAAAAATAAATTGTTATTTTGCAAACTTAAATAACTGCAAAAGTACAGACTATAATTCTTGGTTTTATCAAGAATACTTCAAAAATAAATAAATGACATTCGATTTAGAATACAATTCAGAAAGACCGTTAATGATTATACCAGAATATGGTAGGCATATACAAAAACTAGTAGACCATTGTTTGGCTTTAGAAACTAAAGAAGAACGCGATAAAATGGCAAAGGCTATTGTAGATGTTATGGGTAATTTACAGCCTCATTTGCGAGATGTACCAGATTTTAAACACAAACTTTGGGATCAGTTGTATATTATGGCAGATTTTAAATTAGATGTAGAGTCTCCTTATCCGCAGCCATCAAAAGAAGAATTACAAGAAAAGCCAGAAGGCTTGGCATATCCAAAATCTGCTTCTAGATATCGTTATTACGGTAATAATATTCAGACAATGATAGATGTTGCTTTAAGCTGGGAAGACGGTGAGAAAAAAGAAGCATTGGTTTTTACAATTGCAAATCATATGAAAAAATGTTATTTGAATTGGAATAAAGATACTGTTGATGATGCTGTAATTTTTAAACATTTATTTGATTTATCTGACGGAAAGTTAGATTTAAGGGAAACAGAGGAAACCCTGTCTGATTCTAAAAACTTATTAAGAAAAAGAAATTCTCAAGGGCAGAACAATACAAAAACAGTTTACAAGAAGCCACAGCACAGTAATCAAAATCAAAATAAAAACAGAAAAAGATAAGAGTCTATGGCGTCATTTAAAATTGAAGGTGGGCATAAATTAAACGGAACCATTACTCCGCAAGGAGCAAAAAACGAAGTTTTACAAATACTTTGTGCTGTTTTATTAACACCAGAAAGAGTTGTAGTAAATAACGTTCCGGATATTATAGATGTAAATAAATTAATTTTTATACTTGGAGAATTGGGTGTAAAAGTAGAAAAATTAAGCAGTAGTTCTTATGCTTTTACAGCAGATGAAGTGAACTTAAAGTATTTAGAGTCTGCTAATTTTAAAAAAGATGGCAGTTCCTTAAGAGGATCTATAATGATTGTTGGGCCATTATTAGCTCGTTTTGGAAAAGGATACATTCCGCGCCCCGGGGGAGATAAAATTGGTCGAAGACGTTTAGACACCCATTTTGAAGGTTTTATTAGATTAGGCGCAAAGTTTAGATACAACAAAGAAGATTCTTTTTACGGAGTAGAAGCAGAAGAATTGCATGGTGTAGAAATGCTCTTAGATGAAGCTTCTGTTACTGGTACTGCTAATATTCTAATGGCAGCGGTTTTAGCTACCGGAACTACAAAAATTTATAATGCTGCTTGCGAGCCTTACATTCAACAATTATCTAAGATGTTGAATTCTATGGGCGCGAAAATCACTGGAGTAGGCTCTAATTTGTTAATTATTGAAGGAGTAGCCTCTTTAAAGGGTTGTGAACACAGAGTGTTACCGGATATGATTGAGATTGGTTCTTGGATTGGTGTTGCAGTAATGACACGTTCTGAGTTAACTATTAAAGATGTTAGTTGGGATAATTTAGGTCAGATACCAAATGTATTTAGAAAACTAGGAATTCAATTAGAGAAAAGAGGAGATGATATTTACATTCCAGAACAAGAGTCTTATGAAATTCAGAACTACATAGACGGTTCTGTTTTAACGGTTGCAGATGCACCCTGGCCAGGTTTTACGCCAGATTTATTAAGCATTGTTTTGGTTATTGCTACTCAGGCAAAAGGAACGGTATTAATTCACCAAAAAATGTTTGAAAGTAGGTTGTTTTTTGTTGATAAATTAATTGATATGGGTGCAAAAGTTATTTTATGCGATCCGCATAGAGCCACCGTAATAGGAATGAATTTTGAAAGTTCATTAAAGGCTACTAAAATGACTTCACCAGATATTAGAGCAGGAATTTCTTTGTTAATTGCGGCATTGTCTGCAGAAGGAACCTCTATTATTAATAATATAGAACAGATAGACAGAGGGTACGAAAATATAGAAGCACGTTTAAAATCTATTGGTGCAAAAATTGAACGTATTGAAGGTTAAAAAATAAGGCACAATAGTGTTTGGTATTAATAATGGCAAGGCATAATTACCTTGCATAAAAATAGTGTCAGTTTGACACTATTTTTTTGTTGGCAACATTTTTGCAAATAGAGGATAGACAATTTAACGATTACAACAAAATGAGTAAGAAAGATAAAATAGAGCAGGAAGAAATAATAAATGAACAAGAATCGGTTCAAGTTGAAGAAAATCAAGAAGTTGAAGCGGAAGCTATAATAGTAGAACCAACTCCAGAAGAATTAATTCAAGCAGCAAATGATAAGTTTTTACGTTTGTTTGCAGAGTTTGAAAACTATAAAAAGAGAACAACTAAAGAAAGAATAGAGTTATTTAAAACTGCAGGGCAAGAAGTAATGACATCTTTACTGCCAGTTGTAGATGATTTTGAGCGTGCTTTGTCACATATTGAAGAAAACAAAGAAACGGCAGAATTAAAAAAAGGTGTTGAATTAATTTACCAAAAATTTTACAACACATTAGAGTTAAAAGGATTGTCAAAAGTAGAAACAAGAGCAGGAGATACTTTTGATGCTGAAATTCATGAAGCAATTACTCAAATACCAGCACCATCAGAAGATTTAAAAGGAAAGGTAATTGATTGTATCGAAAAAGGATACAAGTTAGGTGATAAGGTTATAAGATACCCTAAGGTAGTTATTGGACAATAAAAATACAATTAACAATGTACAATTAGCAATGATTATTAAGCACTGTTAATTGATAATTGAAAGCACATGGCAAAACAAGATTTTTACGAAATATTAGGTCTTTCAAAGTCTGCTAATCAGGCAGAAATTAAGAAGGGTTATAGAAAAATGGCTATTAAATATCATCCAGATAAAAACCCTGATGATACTGCGGCTGAAGAAAATTTTAAAAAAGCTGCAGAGGCTTATGAGATTTTAAGCGATGATAACAAAAAGGCTCGTTATGATCAATATGGTCATGCAGGTTTTGATGGTCCTCAAGGCGGCGGCGGTGGCGGATTTGGCGGTGGCGGTATGGATATGGATGACATATTTAGTCAGTTTGGAGATATTTTTGGCGGCGGCGGTGGCGGCGGCTTTGGCGGTTTTGGTGGCGGTGGTGGTCAACGTCAGGCAAGAGTTAAAGGGGGTAATATGCGAATTCGTGTAAAACTTACTTTAGAAGAAATAGCGCAAGGTGTAGAGAAAAATGTAAAAGTTCGTAGAAAAGTACAAGCAGATGATGTTTCTTACAAAACTTGTACAACTTGTAATGGTTCTGGACAGCAAATGCGCGTTACCAATACAATTTTAGGTAGAATGCAAACGGCAACAACTTGCGGAACCTGTTCTGGAGCTGGAGAAATAATTAGTAATAAGCCAAATGGTGCAGACGCACAAGGCTTAATTACCAAAGAAGAAACTGTATCAATAAACATTCCTGCAGGAGTAACAGAAGGTGTTCAGTTAAAAGTAGGAGGAAAAGGAAATGATGCACCAGGCAAGCACTCTATTGCTGGTGATTTGTTAGTTTTAATTGAAGAGATTCCGCATGAAACCTTAAAAAGAGAAGGAACAAATATACATTATGATTTGTATGTTAATTTTTCTGAAGCTGTTTTAGGAGCTAGTAAAGAGGTAGATACTGTATCTGGTAAAGTGAAAATTAAGATTGATGGTGGTACGCAATCTGGAAAAATATTAAGATTAAAAGGAAAAGGTTTGCCAAGTATTGAGAGATACGGAACGGGAGATTTTTTAATTCATATTAATGTTTGGACTCCAAAGGAACTAAATAAAGAACAAAGACAGTTTTTTGAGAAAATGTCGGAGAATGAGAATTTTAAACCGGCTCCTAATATGTCTGATAAATCTTTTTTTGAGAAAGTAAAAGACATGTTTTCATAATTTCGAAAAAATAAGTAAAATAAATAGAGAATCTTCTAATAAAATAGTTCTTTTTAGGAAGATTTATTATATATTTGCAATGTTGTTAATTTATTAGCAACACTTTTTCTTTTTCATAGCAATTTTTCCCACTCAATTTATTGAGTGGGTTTTTTTATAGAAAGAAGTTGTAGTTTTGTAAAATATTAAAAAATAAGCAGGCTTATCTTATCGTCACGCTTTTAGCGTGTAGGAAAGTCCGGACACCATAGAGTATCATAGCGGATAACATCCGTCCAGCGTAAGCTGAGGACCAGTGCAACAGAAAGCAAGTACAGTTCGGCTGTAGTGAAACCAGGTAAACTCTATGAGGTGCAATGCCATGTAAATTAGAGCTTGAGAGCTACTCGCTCGATTCTAAAGGGTAGGCAGATTGATTCTAAGAGTAATTTTAGAACGAGATAAATGATAAGAACCTTTTTAAGGTACAGGATTCGGCTTATTAGCCTGCTTTTTTAATATTATAATTATCATATTTTTACTTTATGATAAAATTAAGTGCTTTTTATTGTGAAATCAATAGTGTTTTAACGAATAGCTTTTTTTTATTCATTAATTGCACCTATCTATTGTTTATTGTTCAATCTTAATATAAAAAATGTAAGTTTGCGAGAATAAAAATAATTAAATATTTTATTAGAATCCCTTTACATTTTTATAACAATATGTTTTACACTAACTAAAGATCCCTTTTATGAGTATTTATAAAGATTACCTTAATCAGATAGAAAACAGGAAAAAACTAGGTCTTCACCCACAGCCCATTGATGGTGATGACTTGTTAAGTGAAATTGTTTCCCAAATTAAAGATATAGACCACACGTATAGAGCTGAATCTCTTAACTTTTTTATCTACAATGTCTTACCAGGAACTACGAAGGCAGCTAGTGTAAAAGCTAAATTTTTAAAAGAGATTATTTTAGGTAAATATTTAGTTAAAGAAATTACAGTGTCTTTTGCTTTTGAGCAATTGTCTCATATGAAAGGAGGACCTTCAATTGAGGTTCTTTTAGATTTAGCCTTGGGTATTGATGCTACAATTGCATCGCAAGCAGCAACCGTTCTTAAAACACAAGTTTTCTTGTATGAGGCGGATATGAATCGTTTAGAGATCGCATTAAAAGAAGGTAATAAAACTGCAGAAAGTATAATAGAGAGTTACGCTAAGGCAGAATTTTTTACGAAATTGCCTGAAATTGATGAAGAAATTGAGATTGTAACTTTTGTTGCAGGAATAGGAGATATTTCTACAGATTTACTTTCTCCAGGAGGTGACGCGCATTCACGTTCTGACCGTGAGTTGCATGGTCAATGTTTATTTGAACACAACAAGGCACAGCAAAACGAATTAATAGCACTACAAAAACAACATCCTAATAAGAGAGTGATGTTAATTGCAGATAAAGGTACAATGGGAGTTGGTTCTTCTAGAATGTCTGGTGTAAATAATGTGGCTTTATGGACGGGTATAAAAGCGAGCCCATACGTGCCATTTATTAATATAGCACCAATTATTGCTGGTACAAACGGAATTTCTCCAATTTTCTTAACAACTGTAGGTGTAACTGGGGGTATTGGAATTGATCTTAAAAATTGGGTTAAACAGAAAGATGAAGCGGGCAACACGATAAGAGATGAAAATGGAGACGTTGTTCTTAAAGAAGCGTATTCTGTTGCTACGGGAACTGTTTTTACGGTGAATACAAAAGAAAAGAAACTATATAAAGGTGACGTCGTTTTAATGGATATTTCTGCGGCATTGACACCTCAAAAAGCAGAATTTATCAAAGCTGGTGGATCTTATGCTATTGTTTTTGGTAAAAAATTACAGGCATTTGCTGCAAAAGCTCTAGGAATAGAATTTGTATCTGTGTATGCGAACTCAAAAGAAGTTTCTAATGAAGGCCAAGGTCTTACAGCGGTAGAAAAAATATTTAATAAAAATGCCGTTGGTACAACACCCGGTAAAACATTACTTGCAGGTTCTTATGTTCGTGTAGAAGTAAATATTATAGGATCACAGGATACAACAGGTTTGATGACTTCTCAAGAATTGGAAATGATGGCTGCTACAGTTATTTCGCCAATTGTAGACGGTGCATACCAATCAGGTTGTCATACTGCTTCCGTTTGGGATGATAAATCGAAGGCAAATATTCCTAGATTAATGAAATTCATGAACGATTTCGGTTTGATTACCGCTAGAGATCCTGAAAATAAGTACAAACCGATGACCGATGTGATTCACAAGGTTTTAAATGATATAACTATTGATGATTGGGCAATAATTATCGGTGGAGATTCTCATACAAGAATGTCTAAAGGCGTTGCTTTTGGTGCCGATTCAGGAACCGTTGCGCTTGCACTTGCTACGGGAGAGGCGTCTATGCCAATTCCAGAATCAGTAAAAGTTACCTTTAAAGGGAAAATGGAAAGTTATATGGATTTCCGTGATGTTGTGCATGCTACACAGTCTCAAATGTTGAAAACTTTTGGTGGAGACAACGTATTTCAAGGCAGAATCATTGAGGTTCACTTAGGAACACTTACTGCTGATGAAGCCTTTACTTTTACAGATTGGACTGCAGAAATGAAAGCAAAAGCTTCTATCTGTATTTCTGAGGATGCTACTTTGATTGAATCTTTAGAGATTGCGAAAGGGAGAATCCAAATCATGATTGAGAAGGGAATGGACAATCAAAAACAAGTATTACAAGGTTTGATTGATATTGCAAATAATAGAATTTCAGAAATTAAATCAGGAGTAAAACCTGCTTTAACTCCGGATGCAAATGCGAAGTATTACGCTGAAGTTGTTATTGATCTTGATTTAGTAGAAGAGCCAATGATTGCAGATCCAGATGTGAATAATGATGATGTTTCCAAGCGTTATACGCATGATATAATAAGACCCTTGTCTTTTTATGGAGGAACAAAAAAGGTAGATTTAGGTTTTATTGGCTCTTGTATGGTGCACAAAGGCGATATGAAAATTTTAGCTCAAATGCTTAAAAATGTAGAAGCCCAACAAGGTAAGGTTGAGTTTAAGGCGCCGCTAGTGGTGGCACCGCCTACTTATAATATTGTAGATGAATTAAAAGCAGAAGGCGATTGGGATGTTTTAGCAAAGTACGCGGGTTTTGAATTCGATGATAATGCGCCTAAAGGTACTGCACGAAAAGGATACGAGAATATTTTATATTTAGAGCGTCCAGGTTGTAACCTTTGTATGGGAAATCAAGAAAAAGCGGCTGCAGGAGATACTGTAATGGCAACATCTACACGTCTTTTTCAAGGAAGAGTTGTTAAAGATAGTGATGAGAAAAAAGGAGAATCATTACTTTCATCAACACCTGTTGTAGTACTCTCTACTATTTTAGGAAGAACGCCAACCATGGCTGAATATAAAACAGCAGTAAAAGGAATAAACTTAACTAAGTTTGCACCTTCTACCAAGCAGCTAGTTAAAAATTAAAAAGAGTAATTATTTATAAATTAAAAGCCTGAATCTTAGATTCAGGCTTTTTTTATGCGCAATAAAACCATTTTAATACTATTGATAAGGGGCTTTTTCAATCAATAATTTCTATTTAACCATTAGTAATAAAAGCTCACAAAGTAAAAAATCAAATAAAAAATACTAATATATTTTGTATATTAGAAGCTTAAATTATAACCAAAAAAAAAGAAAATTTTATGGCTTTTGATATTGAGATGATTAAAAAAGTGTATGAAAACTTTGTAGAAAGAGTAGACGCAGCACGTGAAATTACAGGAAAACCTTTAACTTTAGCAGAAAAGATATTATATAGTCACCTTTGGGATGGAAATCCTAAAAAGGCTTTTGCTAGAGGAGAGGACTATGTAGATTTTGCTCCTGATAGAATTGCCTTACAAGATGCCACTGCACAAATGGCTTTATTACAGTTTATGCAAGCTGGTAAAAGTAAAGTTGCGGTTCCTACAACAACACACTGTGATCATCTTATACAAGCTAAAAATGGTGCAAGTACAGATTTACAATCTGCTTTAAATACAAGTAACGAAGTTTTTAATTTCTTAGAATCTGTTTCTAATAAATATGGTTTAGGTTTTTGGAAACCAGGAGCAGGGATTATACATCAAGTAGTTTTAGAAAATTATGCATTTCCTGGTGGAATGATGATTGGTACAGATTCTCACACAGTAAATGCTGGTGGTTTAGGTATGGTTGCTATTGGAGTTGGTGGCGCAGATGCGGTAGATGTAATGGCAGGGATGGCCTGGGAGTTAAAGTTCCCGAAACTAATCGGTGTTAAATTAACAGGAAAACTTTCTGGATGGACTGCACCAAAAGATGTTATTTTAAAAGTAGCAGGAATTGTTTCAGCAAAAGGAGGAACAGGTGCTATTGTAGAATACTTTGGTGAAGGAGCAACATCTATGTCTTGTACAGGAAAAGGTACAATTTGTAATATGGGTGCAGAAATAGGAGCAACTACATCTACATTTGGTTATGATGAATCTATGGAACGCTATTTGCGTGCTACAGACAGAAGCGATGTTGCAGATGCTGCAAATAAAGTAAAAGATTATTTAACAGGTGATACTGAAGTATACGCACACCCAGAAGCATATTTTGACCAAGTTATTGAAATTAATTTATCTGAATTAAGTCCGTTATTAAACGGACCTTTTACACCAGATTTATCTACAAATGTAGGGGCGGATATGACTGAAGCTGCAAATAAAAATAATTGGCCAATAACTGTTGAATGGGGTTTGATTGGTTCTTGTACAAATTCTTCTTATGAAGATTTATCTAGAGCTTCTTCAATTGCACAACAGGCAATCGACAAAGGTCTAAAAATGAAATCAGAATTAGGAATTAACCCAGGTTCTGAAAAAGTAAGATATACAGCAGATAGAGACGGTATTTTAGGTATTTTCGAAAACTTAGATGCTAAGATTTTTACAAATGCTTGTGGACCATGTATTGGTCAATGGGCGCGGTATGACGATCCTAAAAATGCACCTAAGAACTCTATAATTCATTCTTTTAATAGAAACTTTGCAAAGCGTGCAGATGGAAATCCGAATACGCATGCGTTTGTAGCTTCACCAGAAATGGTGGCAGCAGTAGCTATTGCTGGTCGTTTAGATTTTAATCCAATGACGGATAAGTTAATCAATGAAAACGGAGAAGAAGTAATGTTAGATGAACCAACAGGATGGGAATTACCTCCAAAAGGTTTTGAAGTAAAGGATGATGGTTATTTAGCACCCGAGGAAGATGGAAGTCATGTTGAAATTTCTGTGAATGAAAATTCTGAAAGATTACAATTATTAGCACCTTTTACTCCTTTAGGAAATGATATTTCTGGAGTAAAATTATTAATAAAAGCGCATGGTAAATGTACTACAGATCATATTTCTATGGCAGGACCATGGTTGCGTTTTAGAGGGCATTTAGATAATATTTCTAACAACTGTTTAATTGGTGCTGTGAATGCTTTTGGTATGAAAACCAATTTTGTAAAAAATCAATTAACAGGAGAGTTTGCAGGTGTGCCAGACACTGCTAGAGCTTATAAAGCGGCAGGCATTCATACAATAGTTGTAGGAGATCATAATTATGGTGAAGGTTCTTCTAGAGAGCACGCTGCAATGGAGCCAAGACATTTAGGAGTTGCTGCTGTTTTAGTAAAGTCTTTTGCTAGAATTCATGAAACAAATTTAAAGAAACAAGGAATGTTAGGCTTAACATTTGTAGATGAATCAGATTATGATTTAATTGAAGAGGATGATACTTTTAATTTTGTAGATTTAAATGAATTTACGCCAGGTAAACCTTTAACAATTGATGTTATGCATGCAGATGGTTCTAAAGACATTATAATTGCAAACCACACCTATAATGCAGGACAAATTGAATGGTATAATGAAGGTTCTGCCTTAAATTTAATTAAAAAAGAAAATGCTTAATATTTAAGTCTTTTGAATATAAAACTCTCGAGGTACTTCGAGAGTTTTTTGTTTTATAATCTTATGGATATAACAAAATTTAATCAGTTTTTGAATCAGATCTCAGAGGTACCTTTACCTGTAATAGAAATCAACATTCCGTTAGATTCCTATATATCAATAGATATTTCTGAAAATAACAGTGCCTTATTAAATTTTAATATTTCTTCTTCAAAAGAATGGCAAAAGTATATTGATTCTTATTTAAGTTTGCATACTAAAAAGGTTGCTTTTGGTGGCTATTTAGAAAAAAGAAATATTTATGACAGAAGTGATTATTTTATAAATATAGCTGCGGTAGATAAGAGAAATATTCACTTAGGTACCGATTTATGGTGCAGGGCAGCTACAAATGTTTTGGCTGTGTTAGATGGAGAAGTACATAGTTTTAAAAATAATAATAATTATGGAGATTACGGTCCAACAATTATTTTAAAACATTATGTAGGTGTAGAAGTTTTTTATACATTATATGGCCATCTCTCACTAGATTCAATTCAAAACCTTGACATAGGAACTACTGTAAAACAAGGACAAGTTATTAGTTCTTTGGGGAAAGCTAATGTAAATGGAGATTATGCTCCACATTTACATTTTCAAATTATTAGAAATTTAGCCGAAAATTTTGGAGATTATCCTGGAGTTGCCTCAGAAAATGATATTAAGTTTTATAAGGGTAACTGTCCAAATCCTAATTATTTATTAAAATTAGAAATAGAAGAGTAGTCTTCCTTTTTGACGTGTTTAGGATGTATTAGGTACTACTTTAACACTTGATTGATACTTTTTAAGATGATTTCACATCCTTTTTTAAGATCTGTATCACTTATGTTAAGTGGAGGTGAAATTCTCATTGCACAGCCTTCAAATAACAAAAAGAAAAGAATGAGTCCATTTTTTAAACACTGATGAATAATTTGTGCGGCAATATCAGGAGTTTCAACAATGGCTGCCAACATTAAACCTTTTCCTCTAATTTCTTTGATAGCTGGATGCTTTAAATGTTCTCTAATGATTTTTTCTTTACGAATACTCTCTGAAAGTAAATTTTGATCTAAAATCTCTTTTACCGTGGCATATCCTGCAGCGGCAATTACGGGGTGTCCTGCAAAAGTAGAGATATGACCTAATTTAGGATTGTCTTTTAGTAATGCCATTTTTTCAAAGGAAGAAATAAAAGCACCAATAGGCATTCCGCCGCCTAAACCTTTTCCTGTAATTATAATATCTGGAATTACATTGTAGTTTTCAAATCCCCAGAAAGTACCAGTTCTACCAATTCCTGTTTGAATTTCATCTAGAATTAAAAGCGCACCAACTTCAGCACATTTTTGTTTAACCTTTTGTAAAAAGTGGTCTCTCGGTTCAATAAAACCAGCGCCTCCTTGTATGGTTTCTAAAATTACAGCAGCAGTTTTTTTTGTAATTTTATTCAAGCAAAAGTCACAATTAAAAGCTATAAATTTAGTTCCTGGAATTAACGGTCTAAAAGCCTGGTTTTGTCTTTCTACTCCAGAAACACTCATAGCCCCCATAGTATTGCCGTGATAAGAATTTTTTGCTGCAATAATTTCTGCTCTATTGGTTGCCCTTTTAGCGAGTTTTAATGCACCTTCTGTAGCTTCTGTGCCCGAGTTTGTAATGTAAACTGAGTTCAAGTTTTTAGGTGAATTTTCTGCTAAAATCTTACATAAATCTACCTGTGGTTTTTGAATAAACTCGCCATACACCATTACATGGGCATACGAATCTAACTGATTCTTAATAGCAGCTGTAACTTTAGGCGGATTGTGACCCAAGCTATTTGCAGAAACACCAGCAACAAAGTCTAAGTAAGCTTTGCCATCGGTATCATAAATATAACATCCTTTTGCGTGAGATATTTCTAGGGCAAACGGGTGAGGAGAAGTTTGTGCTTGGTATTTAAAGAAATCTTTTTTCATCTAATTTTTGTTAAAAGAAGTTTCTTTCCTCTTTTTTTTAGAATCATTAATCAACAAAGGCTTTATTGTGTTTTTGTTCTTTTTTAGAGGAGCTTCTTTTTTATTTTCTTTTTTAAAAATGTCTTCCTTTTTTTTAGGTTGTTCACTTTCTCTCCAAACAAACCCTTTTAATATTCTAGATTCTTCTGGGAAAAGAGAGGGTGGATATGTTTTACCTTCTGAAGCTTTTAAATATTTTATGGTTGTAATTTGACCTTTTTCGAGGGTAAATTCAATATTACTAGAAATTTCTTTTGTGATGGTTTCTATACTATCTGTTTCTTCACTTCTATTATAGTACACAGATTCTGCATTTCCTTTTACTAAAAGATTGTTTAGTTTGTTTTCTATAAATTTACCAAACATATTTCTTCCTTTTATTTGATTAAAGTCTTTGATGGCTAAAGAATCTTTAGAGACTATAAAAGCATTGTTTAGCACTTTTAAAGAGTCTAATTTCTCAGTATCTACATTTGATAACAAATGAATGGTATCTCCAGTAATTTGATTGCCATCTGACCACAAAACAGGATCTCTAAACATTTTAGTAATGCCGCTTGCTTGATTTGTAAAAATAGAATCGCATTTTCCTTGTAAATCAGATTTAAAAATTTTAACATTATGGTAAGTTCTTACAATTCTTTTTTCTGGAATGCCTGTAACCAAAATGGTGTCTCCATGAATAAATGTAGAATCTTTTTCTACAATAGAAATGGCAACAGCTCTTTTGGTAATAATAACAGAATCTTTTAGTTCAAATATTTCTGCATAATTACCTCGGGTAACAAAGTTTTTTACGGTATCTGTTACCTGTATATTGTGCGTTGCAGAGGCAAAACCTTTTTTCTTATCATAATACAAACTATCACCTTCTACAGTTCTTTCTTTAAGATACAGTTTTGCGTTTTTTACAAAATAGGAGATATCTGTTTTTGTATTGTAGAAACCACGTTCACAATAAATTTTATTTTCGTTTTGTCTATTTGTAATTGTAGATGGACCGTATAGGTATGTTAAACCAGAATTGGTGTAATAATCTAAATGATTAGAAACGAGGTTGTGTTGTGTATTTATAACAGTTACTCTTGTGGTTGCTGTAAATTTCTTTGTTTCTAAATAGTAGTTTCCATTTTTACTATTTAAGGTATTGGTTTGGTCTTTGATAGTTGCGTAACTTTGATAATATAATTTCTGATTCAATCTATCAAACTGCAATGTGTCTGATGTGAGCGTCATTTCAGGGTCCTTTAAAACCACATTTCCCCAAGATAAGGCTTGTTTAGAATTGGCTGCATAATCTAGATAATCGCTTGTTTGTATAATAGTATCGCCTTGGTTTACAACTACATTTTCTAATGCCTTAAAGAAATTTTCTTTTTGATAAAATAAGGCTTGCTTGCAAGTAAGCACTGCGCCGGCATGCGTCATTTTAACGTTACCAATTAAAACAGTTGCACCAGGGTGTTTTTCTTCGTCTACATATTGTATGTCTGCAGAATAGATCATTTTTTGAGTTTGTGAAAAACCCAAGCAATTAAATAGGAGGAAGGTGAGTATAAATAGTTTGTTCAAAAGGTATATTTTACACAAAAATACAGAAAAGATTAGCTCTTAACTATTAAAGAAAAGCAAAAAATAAATAAAAAAGCATCTTTTAGAAGTCTAAAAGATGCTTTTTAAATTTTTTATAAGAATTAATTATCTAACAATTGTTTGTTTTCTATCTGGACCAACAGAAACAATCTTTACAGGAACGCCGGTCTCTTTTTCTATAAAAGCAACATAATCCATCAGATTTTTTGGCAATTGTTCTGCAGAAGTCATTTTTGTTAAGTCTTCATCCCATCCTTTAAATTCAGAATAGTTTACAGAAACGTTTTCTGGTTCTATGTTATAAGGAAAGTGTGAAATTTCTTTTCCTTTATAATTATAAGAAGTACATATTTTTAAAGTATCAAATCCAGAAAGCACATCCCCTTTCATCATCATTAATTGGGTAACACCGTTTACGTCTACAGCATATTTAAGTGCTACTAGATCTAACCAACCACATCTTCTTGGTCTTCCTGTTGTTGCCCCAAATTCTTGACCAATTCTAGCCATTTCTTCTCCGTCTTTGTCAAATAACTCTGTAGGAAAAGGACCAGAACCAACACGTGTGGTGTATGCTTTGAAAATTCCGTATACATCAGCAATTTTATTTGGTGCAACACCCAAACCAGTACAAGCACCAGCGGCAGTTGTATTAGATGATGTTACAAAAGGGTACGTACCAAAATCTATGTCTAATAAAGAGCCTTGTGCACCTTCTGCTAAAATTGTTTTGTTATCTTTAATAGCTTGGTTTAAAAACTCTTCACTATCAATAAATTGTAAGGTTCTTAACTTCTCTATTCCTTTGTCAAATTCTGCTTCTAATTCTTCTAAGTTGTATTCAATTTTAATATTAAAATAATCTAACATTCCTAGGTGCTTTGCTGTTAAAGCGTGGTATTTTTCTTTCCAGTTTTCTAATTCTAAATCTCCAACACGCATTCCGTTTCTACCAGTCTTGTCCATATATGTTGGGCCAATTCCTTTTAAAGTAGAACCAATTTTTGCTTTTCCTTTAGACGTCTCAGACGCTGCGTCTAATAATCTATGCGTTGGTAAAATTAAGTGTGCTTTTCTAGAAATTAATAATCTTGAAGTATAATCAATTTTATGCTGGTCTAAATTTTCTAATTCTTTTTTAAAGATCACAGGATCAATTACGACACCGTTTCCAACAACATTTAATGCTGTTTTATGAAAAATTCCAGAAGGAATTGTATGTAAAACGTGTTTGTGTCCATCAAAAATTAATGTATGTCCGGCATTTGGTCCTCCTTGAAAGCGTGCAATAATGTCATAGTTGCCTGTTAATACATCTACAATTTTACCTTTTCCTTCGTCTCCCCATTGCAATCCCAGTAATAAATCTACAGCCATTAGTTGTTTAATTTGTTTCCCAAAATTTGGGAGTGTTGTTTATGTTGTTTGTTAATTATGATTCTTTCTTTTTTGTTCCGTAAAAATAAAGTGAATGATTTTGAATATCAATATCAAAAATATCTTCTATTGTTTTTTTGATTACTTGTATTCTAGGATCACAAAATTCTTTTACTTCGCCAGTATCTGTAAAAATTACATGGTCGTGGTTTTTATCAAAGTAACTTTTTTCATAGCGCGCCATCGATTGTCCATCAAATTGATGTTTTCTTACCAGGTTGCAATTCAATAAAATTTCTATGGTATTGTAAAGGGTAGCTCTACTAACTCTGTAGTTCTTGTTTTTCATCTTAATGTATAGAGACTCTATATCAAAATGTTCATCTGCATCATATATTTCTTGAAGAATGGCATAACGCTCAGGTGTTTTTCTGTGCTTATTTTCTTCTAAATAAGATGTAAATACTTTTTTTACTACTTCTTGATTCTCAAGAGAGTTGCTCATTATCTTTTATTTTACAAAAAACAAATTTACAGTTATTTCTGAATAAATTACGCGTTTTTTGGCAGGATATTTATAAACTATTAACACGATCTACTTTTTTAACGCCTTCTACTTTCTGAATACTTTTTATTAACTTATTTATTTGTCCGCTATTCTTAACAACTAGGCTTATTTTACCATCAAAAATTCCCTCATTACCGGCAATGTTTATACTGTTAATAAATACACCCATATTGCTAGAAATAATTCTACTTAGATCATTAATAATACCTTGGTTGTCTACACCACTAATATGTAAAATTACATTAAAGTCTTGTTTGGTAGAGTCTATCCATTTTGCTTGCATAATTCTGTAAGCATAATTAGATTGTAAAGAAATGGAGTTTGGACAATTTTTTTTATGAATCTTAATACCCTCACTAATGGTCAAAAAACCAAAAACTTTGTCTCCAGGAATAGGAGAGCAGCACTTAGACAATGTATAATCTAATTTTTCTTCTTCCTTGCCAAAAACCAATGCATCATAACTATTAGAAACTTCATCTGTTTCTATTATTTCTTTGTAACTAGGAGATCTTCTTAGTTTTGTTTTAAAGAAATTTAAAATACTACTGTTTCTTTGTGCAACAAAGGCTTTTAAGTTCTTGTTATCTATAGCCCCATTTCCAATTCTAAAAAATAAATCAAAACTAGTTCTAATCTTAAAGAAACCAACAAGTTCATTAATTGTTTTCTCGTTATAAGGTATTTTTAAATGACGTAATTTTCTTGCTAAAATAGCTTTGCCTTCTTCTGCAATTACTTTTTCTTCGTCTTTTAAAGCCGCTCTAATTTTTGTTTTTGCTCTAGCAGTAATTACAAAATCTAACCATCTAGCATTTGGTTTGTTGTTTGCTGTGGTTATTACTTCTATTTGATCGCCACTTTTTAAAGTATGACTTAAAGGGACTAGTTTACCGTTTACTTTGGCACCTCTACATTTTAAGCCAACATCTGTATGCACTGTAAATGCAAAGTCTAAGGCAGAAGCATCTTTTGGTAAAGATTTTAATTCGCCTTTAGGTGTAAACACATAAATTTCTTTAGAATATAAATTTAATTTAAACTCTTCTACAAAATCTACGGCATTTAAACTCTGGTTTTCTAAAGATTCTTTTAATCTATTTAGCCAAGATTCTAAACCATTTTCATGGTTACTATTTGCACCCTGTTTGTATTTAAAATGAGCTGCATAGCCTCTTTCTGCAATTTCATTCATTCTACTAGATCTAATTTGAACTTCTACCCATTGGGCATCTGGGCCAACAACCGTAATGTGTAAAGCTTCATAACCTGTAGTTTTAGGTTGCGAAATCCAATCTCTTAACCTCGTTGGGTTGGGTTTAAAGTAATCTGTAACAATGGTGTAAATTTTCCAAGCATCAAATTTATCATCATCAGAGGTTGGTGCGTAAATAATTCTAATAGCATACTTGTCATATACCTCTTCAAAAGTTACATTTTGCTTGCGCATTTTTCTGCGTATAGAATAGATAGATTTAAAACGCCCTTTAATTTCATAGGTAAAATTTTCTTTATCTAAACCTGTTTTTAAGGTTTCTGCAAAAGTTTCTAAATATTTTTGTTGCTCTTCTTTGCTTTCCTTTATTTTGGTAATTATAGCACTAAAAACTTCTGGTTCTGTATATTTTAAACCTAAATCTTCTAGTTCTGTTTTAATATTATATAAGCCTAAACGGTGGGCTAGGGGTGCGTAAATATATAAAGTTTCTGAAGCTATTTTTACTTGTTTATGCACAGGCATTGCATCCATTGTTTGCATGTTGTGCAACCTGTCTGCAATTTTTATGAGAATAACTCGTACATCATCATTTAAGGTTAAGAGCATTTTTCTAAAATTCTCTGCCTGTATAGATGCGTCTTGTTCTTTATTTAATCTAGATATTTTTGTGAGTCCGTTTACAATTCTAGCAATGGTCTCTCCAAACAACTGCTCCATATCATCTAAGGTGTATACGGTGTCTTCTACTACATCATGCAATAAGGCTGCAGCAATAGAAGTGGCACCCAAACCAATTTCCATAGCCACAATTTTAGCCACTGCTATGGGATGAAAAATATAAGGCTCGCCGGTTTTTCTGCGTTGTTCAGAATGTGCATCTACAGCAATTTCAAAAGCTTTTCTTATGAGTTTTTTGTCTTCTACAGACAAAATTTCATAGGTACCTTTTAGCAAATCTTTATACCTGCTTGCTATTTCCTTATTTTCTTCTTCTATGGTTGCTGTGTATGGCATAAATTTCTTTGAAGATTTAAGGTTTATAATCTAAAGTGAATTTATGAATAAATTTTTAACAGACAAGTATTTATTAGTGGAAGTTTTTAGGCTTTTTCTAATAGTCTTAGACTTGTATAATTTTATTTTTTTAAGTTTCGGGGCAACGGTTTTGAATAAGATTTTTTACGTGTTTTAAGTACTAAAGTTAGTAAATAAAACACAAATTTAAAGTCTGTTTGGACTTACGCAAATTGACTAAAACCAGCAATTAATTTATATGGTGTTGGCATTTCGTTGATTTTTTCAGAGTTCGTCTTATTTTTTAAATCCTTCAAGCTCGTTTTTTATAAAGACTAATTTATTATTTATTTCAAATGAGTATTCTTTTGAAAACTCACTATAATATTCAAATAGTTTTTTTGATTTTTCAAATTTCTCATATTTAAGAATTTTATTCTCTTCAATTGTAGCTTCTAAATAAATTAATTCTGCTAAAAATTCAACTCTTTTTAAATAATTTCCTTCTTTCGATTTAAAAAATTCAATTAATTTTTTATAATCTGTTTTTGAAAAGTAATCTTCTTCATTACCTAATAATCTAAAAGAATCACTTATTTGTTTTTTTGCTCCTTCAATGTCTTCGTTATCTATGCTGTTTACAATTTTATTAATAGCGTCTAAAAGTGTTTTTATAAGTCGCATTAAATAATCTTTTTCGAACATTTTTTTTATAGTTTATATTTCTAGTTTTAATTCCGTTTTCTATTTTCCAACGATTGAGTAAATTCAGTCTGTGATAAATTCGGCAAGAGTGATTTCCGCTTTCTGTTCGGTTTTTACTTTCAAATTAAGTAAACTTGTAAAAGCTAAATTATTTTCCCTTTTTTTTTTAATTGTCTAGAGCTTTTAACATTATGAAAACTCCATAAGTAGCTAAAATTAAACCGATTATTGTACAAGGTAAATAAAGTATTGCTGAAGTTTTTAGAGCAAATAATGTCATTCCAATTACTGTAAATAATCCTCCAATACTTGAAATTAAACTTCCATTATTCTCCTTTTTTCCCATAATTTAGTGTTTTTTTCTATTTTGAGTTCGTTTCGCCAATGAATGCCAACGTGTTTGTGTATAATTTTTTGCGTGTTTTAAGAGACTAATTTGCTAAATAAAACACAATCAAGAAAGTCCGTTTGGACTTTCGTAAATTGACTAAAACCAGCAATTAATTATACACGGTGTTAGAAGCCGTTATTGAGTTTTTTGAGATTCTTCATTAGCCTTAAATTCAGCGAGTCCTTGTATAGTTGCTTTAATACATTCACAAGGTGTTGGTCCTCCTTCCCCAGCATCTTCACAAGGTTTCTCAATTAATTCTGGACGGTTCTGTTTTATCCAATCCTTTGCTTCATAGTATACGTCAGGATCATTTGAGGATGTTTGAACAGATCGGATTTTTTTATCTTTTATGATTATATGAAAAGTGTCCGTAACATTTAAATCTAATTGAAGCGCACTCATTAGGTCATCTTTTACAGTTATAGGACATATCACTAAAGAATCGTTCTTTTCTTCAAATTTGAACCGTTTTAATATTTTGTAATTTCCACATTCTGCCCATTTTTGATAATACAAAATTGAAGGTTGAGATTTTTCAGCATAAGAGAGAGTTAATTTTAAAGAATCCTTATTAAAGGAATAGAATGCATCAATAAACTGATTGGCCATATCAATATTATTGTTTTGGGAAATGGAAGCTTCAGAGTTAGTTCCATTTTTGCATCCAAGAAATATTAGAATAGATAAGTAAAATATTTTCTTCATAGCTTTAATGTTTTTGGTTTGGCTTTAATAGTTTTAACGTTGTTGTATAAGATTAGTTGCGTGTTTTAAGCAGTGAATTTAGTTAATAAAACACGAACCAAGAAAGTCCGTTTAGACTTTCGTAAATAAGCTAAAAGCCAGCAATTAATTTTATACGGTGTTGTGGTTAGTTATTTTTCTACTGTAATAAATTCCAATTCCTATTATAGTTATTACTTCAGCAATAATTGATAAATATGAACCTTCAAAGCCGAAAGCTCCACCGTTAATTAAATTCCCTTCTTTTATATTAAATTCAATAATTGAATAAGTGTCTTTACCACTTACATTAAAACCAAAAAGTGTTTGAAATAAATTCCAACTTAAATGCATTGCAATTGGAAACCATAAATTTTTTGTGTGTATATATGATAAGCCGAGAACTATTCCAGCTAAAAATAAGCTAAATAGAGAAAATAAGTGAACATTCGGGTTAAAACTATGCATTACAGAAAATAGAATTGATGAAGTAATTAAAGCAGTATATTTATTAAATGAACTCATTAGATTTCTTAAAACATAACCACGTAAAAGTGTTTCCTCAACAATTGCTACAATTGTAAAAAGCATTATGGATATTATCAATTCTTTAAAGTCAAAATTTACATTTAAGAAAAATATTTCTTTCAAGTAAATTAATAATAAGTATCCAATTAACATTATTATAAGACCAAGGATAATTCCAAAATTAAATTCATTAAGTCTATTTTTAGTTTGAAGTCCAAGTGTAATAAACTCCTTTTTTTCTACAAATTTCATAAAAATCCAAATAACCAAAAAAGTGCCAAATAAATCAAAAAATCCAACTATTAACAGTTGTTTTGAAGTCTCTTCGTATTCTAAATTTGTGAAGTCAACTCCAGCAATTAAACTTCCAACATATTGAAATATTCCAACTATTATAAAATAAGAAATTATAAACAAGAATATTCTTCCAATTGTATTCATTTTTATCCCAATATTGTTCATATTTCTAATTTTCGTTTTTAATGACCAGTCCTGAAATAAGGCTACATAATGTTTAAAATTATGCAGCCTTATTTCAGGACTGGTCATAATTGTAGGTAACGTGTTTGTATATGGTTTGTTGCGTGTTTTAAGCAATAAAGTTAGTAAATAATTACCGACCAAGAAAGTTCGCAAGGACTTTCGTAAGTAGGCGAGAAGCCAGCAATAAATTATAAACGGTGTTGTACAACGTTTTTATATACATTCCTCATAATATTCAATCCATTTACAAGTCCAAATTCCGTTTACATTAATATACAATCTTCTGTATCCTGTAAAACCTTCTTCATCTAATTCTTGGTAGTAAATAAATATGTCATTGATTTTATCATTATTAATGTCATAAACCAAACCTTTTAAGATATTATTTTTAACTGTAAATAATTCAGTTTCTGTTTCAGTAATTTTACTCAAAGACTTGTCGAAAGGAAAAATTCCAATTCCTTTTTGTTTATTAGTTCTTGCGTTAGGTAATTCAAATATTTTTTCAAACCTTAATGATGGGAATGAAATAGTTCCTGGACAATCAAAATAGTTTGGTAAATTCCAATCAGTAACTTTAGTTTTATAAACTTTATCTTTCGTCCAAATTAAGGTAGATAAATCTTCTTTCCATTCTATCGTGGTAAATGTATGAGTCATTTCTCTCCATTTTCTTTCTTCTGCCACTATTTTTTTGTCATATTTAGACAAGTGTTTTAAAATTGATAAATCACAATCCCAAGAATAAGGGAAACTTTTACCATTAAAGTTGATTTCGAATATTAAATATTTCTCTTGATTTTCTTCTTTAAAAAATGATGGTTTTGTTTTAATTATTTTAGGGTTTTCTTTTTTCCAATCTTGTCGAACAGATTTTTCAAGTAAATGAATCGTATTTAAATTGTTTGGAAGTTTTTTTGTGTTTGAATTTTTCAATTTAATTGAATCAACTACAATTTCAGATTGTTCCATTTTTTTTTCAGTCGCATTTTTACAACTAATAAAAACTATAAATAATGTCGTTAAAATTCTGATTTTTATTTTTTGGTAAATGTTGTACAACGTTGTTGTGTATGGTTAGTTGCGTGGTTAAGCAACTAATTTAGCAAATAAATCACAGATAGAATATTCCGCAGGAATGTTCGTAAGTAGGCTATAACCAGCAATTAATTATACACGGTGTTGCCAGCAGTTTTTATTCCGTTAGCAATTTTTCTATTTCTGTTGCTAATTTATCAACATTTCCATCTGAATTTCCAATTGAAATATATTTTATAATTCCATTTTGGTCAATTAAAAAACTTTTTGGAATAGCTCCAGTTGCATATTTATCCCAAATTTCTTTTTCTGGGTTAATTCCTACATTAAAGTCAACTCCATATTTTTTCATTTTATCCATTTTAAGTTCCACTTTTTCTTTAGTTTCCCCAATAGAAATGGCAATTAATATGAATTTTTCATCTTTAAATGGCTCGAGTATTTTTTCTGGAAATTCAGAAAATTCCATTAGGCAAGGTGCACACCAAGTAGCCCAATAATTTACAAGAACTACTTTACCTTTTAAATCTGATAATTTGATTTTTTTTCCATCAATCATTTGGACGGTAAATTCACTTGCAGAATCGTTTATATTTAAGTTTAATTCATCGTTACGATTTTTTTCTTTAACAGTCTTTTTATCATTTTTTGATTTTTGATTTTCACGTTCTATTTTTTCTTTTTCGGTTAATAAATCAATTATAATTATAAATTCTCTATCTCCAATTTTGTCTCCAAATTTTTTTGCAAGTTTATTTCGTTTGTCTTCTGTTACTCCTTTATTCATTGATTTGATTAAGCCTTGTTGTCCTAATTCTCCAAGTTTTTCTTTGGTTATAATTTCATTGTTAGCGATTATTACATATTCAGGTTTTTTTATCTCTTTTTCTTGCGCAGAAAGAGTAAAACTATATAGGGTGAGGATTAAAAAGAATATTTTTTTCATAATTATGTTATAAATTTTAAAATTATATTTCGATGTTTTTTCAAATTGCTGGCAACACCTGTATATGCGTATTGTGGATATATCGCATATAGTTTATGCATTATTTATTTTGTAAAATTTATTTTTTGTAAAAGCCAAACAATCTTATTTTTTAAAGATAATATAAAAAACCAGGCTACTACTTTCCTTTTTGGACTAGTTGAATTCTCGGTCTTTTCTCCTTTTAATTAAGTTTTTTATTTTAAAATACTAACAATCAATTACTTAATATTTTCAATCTACTTGAATTATGACTGGCTTTTTTTTTGATAATTAGCATAGGAAACGCGTAAAATGCTTTTATAAAATATGAAAGCGTTGTAATAGTACTAATAAATTAAAAGTCCTTAGGTCGCCTAATTTAGAGATGTACAAATTTAAAATATTTGTTGTGTTTTAAAACATGCTAGCTTTGCTATTGCTCTTATATTAAATTTAATCTTTCTATTTTTTACACAAATTACTTTCAAATCTATTAGTTCTCTTGAAACAAAAAAAACCAAGCGTTTGCTTGGTTTTAAAATAGTTAGTAGTGTTTAATGTTCTTTCTTTTAGAAATTCTATTTGCATTTTTTACTAGCATACATAGCAGCGCCAATAATGCCTGCATTATTTTTAAATTCGGCAACTTTTACTTTTACATCTGTGTTTAAAAACGGTTTAAAAGTGTTGTATTTTTTACTAATACCACCGCCTAAGACAACCAAGCTAGGTGTGAATACAATTTTTAGATATGCCAATAAAGAATTGAATCTTTTTGCCCATTCTTCTAAAGATAAGTTTTCTTTTTTTCTTACAGAATCTGCGGTATAAAACTCAATAATTTCACCGTTGGTGTGCAGCATTCTTCCAACCTCTAAATTAGGAATTAATTTTCTGTTAAAAAAGAGACCAGAACCAATTCCTGTGCCAATAGTAACTACAATTACCAAACCTTTTTCCTTTTTAGCAGCACCCAAACTAACTTCGGCTAAACCCGCTAAATCGGCATCATTACTTACAAAAAAAGGAAGTTTGCATACTTTCTTAAAAAGTTTATCTACGCGCACATTTAACCATGCTGCACTTAGGTTACCAGAGTGAATGCATTTACCATTAACAATCGTAGTAGGAAAACTACAACCCACGGCTTTTTTCCAGTTAAAATGTGCAATCATTTCTTTTACAACATTCGCTACCGCTTCTGGTGTTGCTGGTTGTGGCGTAGGAATTCTAAACCTTTCGGTTAATAACTCTCCTGTTTTGGTGTTTACAACTGCACCTTTAATACCGGTACCACCAATGTCTATTCCTAATATTTTCATGGTTAAATTTTAAATGCTCTTTGTCTTTTTGCTTCAAACAAAACAATGGCAGCTGCAACAGAAACGTTCATAGAATCTATTTTACCTTGCATTGGTATGTTTATGTTTTGTATTGCTTCTTCTCTAAAAATTGGGGTTAAACCTGTTGCTTCTGAACCTACCACAATGGCAGCGGCTGCTGTATAGTCTTCTTTATGATATTCGTTAGAGTTTTGCAGTGTGGTAGCGTATACCTTTACTTTTTTTTCTGCAAGAAATGCTATAATTTCTTCGGAAGTACCTACTGCAATCTGATTGGTGAAAACACAGCCCACACTAGATCTTATAATATTAGCATTGTACAAATCGCTTTTAGGATTTGCAATAAAAACTGCGGCTACATTTGCAGCATCTGCAGTTCTTAAAAGCGCCCCAATGTTACCTGGCTTTTCTACACCTTCTGCTACTAAAATTAACGGATTTTCTATTTTAAATTGAATATTTTCTAAAGAGAAGTCTTTGGCCTTTGTAACGGCAATAATACCTTCGGTAGAGTCTCTATAGGCTAATTTTTGATAAACTTCTTTAGAAATAAGAATTCTATGCACATTGGCATTAAAGAGATGTAATATTTCTTGTTCAGAAATTAATTCTTCAAAATATAAGATGGTGTCAAATTCATAATCTGCGGCAATTGCCAAAGAGATTTCTCTTTTTCCTTCAATAATAAAAAGCCCCTTTTTCTTACGCTCACGAGATTTCTCTTGCAATTTTAAAAGATCTTTTACATATGAATTTTGAATACTGGTAATTTCTTTCATTGCTGCAAATATACCTAAATATAGGTATTTTTAAAATACTGTGTACATCAAATTTTAGAACCACAAAAAAGGCCCGCTTTTCTGAAGTTTCAGAAGCGAGCCTTTATTATTTTATAAACTATTGTTACTTTGTTTTATACTTATCAGAATAGCGTTTCCAAAGTTTTGTTTGGTGGGTTTCTAAACTAATTTTTCTACCTTGAATAAAAGCAGCTGTTAGAATATTACCACGCATTTCTAAAGCATCCCCTTCAGAAATAAATAAGGTTGCATCTTTGCCTATTTCTAAAGAGCCTGTAAAAGCATCAATTCCTAAAATTTTGGCGGTGTTTAAGGTAATTAATTGCAAAGCAACTTCTTTATCTAAGCCAAAGGCTGCAAAAGTACCTGCGTAAAAAGGAAGGTTTCTTGTATTCATACGTTCCATTTGCCCCTCCATACCCAAGCTAACCAAGATACCTTTGTCTATTAATGTTTTTGCAATGGTATACGTAGAATCATAAGAATCATCTTCACTATCTGGGTTTCTATGAGGTCTTTCTAAAATAACAGGAATGTTATTTTTCACCAATAAATCGGCTACTTTGTCTGCATAAGCTCCGTGTACAATTACCAAATTATTAATTCCTAATTCCTTAGAAATTGTAATAGCATCGGTAATTTCTTTTTGTCCGTTTACGTGAAGATATAGCTTTTTAGAACCGTTAAATAAACCTGCTGTAGCTTTATAGGGCAAATGTGTTTTTGCTTTTGTGCCTGCTAAATAGTTTTTAGCATTCATAAAATAGGTCTTTATGGTTTTAATTTTATCAGCATATTTAGTATCTGGCTTTAAAGCAGGATCTTCTCCTAACCACCATTTACCAGAAGTAAAGCTAGATGGCCAGTTCATGTGAATGGCATCATCTATTTGCACGCTTGCATCTTCCCAGTTCCAAGCATCTAATTGTACAATAGAAGAAGTACCAGAAATAGTACCGCCTCTTGGGGTTACCTGTGCCATTAAAACACCATTGGGTCTCATAGATTCTACTACTTTACTTTCTGCATTGTACGCTATTAAACTTCTTATATGCGGATTCATAATACCAATTTCATCTTGATCATCTGTTGCTTTTACAGCATCTATTTCTACCAAACCTAACGTAGCATTGGCAGCAATAAAACCAGGATATACATGTTTTCCTTTGGCATTTATAATGGTTCCTTGTCTTGCAATTTTAAACATTGCGCTTCCAACAAAAGAAATTTTACCGTCTGCAAACATAATTAAAGAATTTTTAATTATTGTACCATCTCCTAAATGTGCCGTAGCACCTTCAATAGAGAAAGCGGTAGTTTGTGCTGGTGCAGGTGTTTGTTGTGCGATGCTATTTCCTACTAAAAAGAAAAATAGCAAACTATATATTATTTTTTTCATTATTTTTAGTTTTTAAGTGCTTCTAAAGTATCACAGTGAAAGTTAGTATCTCCTCTTTTCATAGGAACTTTTGTTTTACCACCTTTCATTTTTTCTTTTAACATTAGGGTAATTAGCTGGCTTTTTTCTTCTTTGATAGCAGCTCGTTTTTTTACGTCTTCTGCAATGTCAAAGAAAATTTTACCATCTACAATTGTCTTTTCTGCTTTTGCGTAAATAGACATTGGGTGATGGCTCCATAATACAACATCAGCATCTTTTCCTTTTTTAATACTACCTACTTTATCGTCTATGTGTAATAATTTTGCCGGATTGATAGTGACCGTTTTCCAAGCCTCTAATTCAGACATGCCACCATACTTTATGGTTTTTGCAGCTTCTTGATTTAAACGTCTAGACATTTCTCTATCATCTGAATTGATAGCTACTGTTACCCCAGCATTGTGCATAATTGCAGCATTAAAAGGGATGGCATCATTTACTTCATATTTATACGCCCACCAATCTGAGAACGTAGAACCACCAACACCGTGCTTAGCCATTTTATCTGCTACTTTATAGCCTTCTAAAATATGTGTAAAGGTGTTTATTCTAAAATTAAATTGTTCTGCAACCTTCATTAGCATATTAATTTCTGATTGCACGTAAGAGTGACAAGAAATAAAACGTTCTCCGTTTAAAATCTCAACCAATGTTTCCATTTCATCGTCTTTTCTAAATGGTTTTCCACTTTTCTTTAACACTTCATATTCTTGGGCTCTTGTAAAATAATCTACAAATAGTTGTTCTACACCCATTCTTGTCTGCGGAAAACGGGTTCCGTTAGGGCTTCTAGATTGTTTTACATTTTCACCCAAAGCAAATTTTATAAATTTTGGTGAGTTCTCATAAATCATATTTGCTGCATTCTCTCCCCATTTTAGTTTGATGATTGCAGAACGCCCACCAATAGGATTTGCAGAACCATGCAGTATCTGTGCAGAGGTGGTTCCGCCAGAAAGATTTCTGTAAATATTAATATCATTAGGGTCTACAACATCTTCTATAGTTACTTCTGCGGAAGAATTTTGTGCCCATTCATTAATAGCAGAAGCTGCAATATGAGAATGTTCGTCTACAATACCAGCCGTTAAATGCTTGCCTGTACCATCTATTTCTGTTGCTTTTCTTGCGTTTAAATTTTTACCAATTTCAGCAATTTTACCATCTTTTAATAACACATCTGTATTTTCTAAAATACCGGCAGCTTCACTAGTCCAAACCGTAACATTTTTAATTAAAATAGTTTGCGTTTCTGGCATTGTATAGTTTCCAAAACCAAGATTAGGATAACTTACAGGAACCACAACAATAGCGTCTTCCTTCTTCTTTTTCTTTTCTTCTTTTTTCTTGCTCTCTTTTTTTACTTGCACACTTGCAGACCAAGAAGTTTCATTTCCTTGGGTGTCATAAGCCGTTCCTTGCATTGCATTGGCAGCGTTTACTATTTTCCCTAGCATTCTAGTGTATACACTATCTTCGTTTAAAGTAATAGAAATCCAATTTTCTTTAAAAGAGAATTTAGATTTTACTTTTTCAGTATCTATTTTAACACTTGCTGTTTGTTTTGCGCCTTTACCAGAAATAGTTAAGCTGTAGTTTTTGTTATTTACATACAGCATGTAGTTTCCTGTAATATCTTTAATAGACATATCATTTACAACGTTTTTAGCACCTTGTACCCAGTTTTCATAAATGGTGGTTTTTGCATCAAAAACATCTCCAGAAGTTACAATAAAGTTTGCATAACTACCTGTATTTAAATTTCCGATAGCAGCATTTCCTATAATATTTGCAGGAATGGTAGTTAAAGAGGCCAAAGCTTTTTCTTTGTTAAAACCGTATTTTATGGCTTTCTGTAAGTTTTTATGAAATGTTTTTACAGATTTTAAAGAACGGGTTGTCAATGCAAAATTAACACCGTTCTCAGATAATACTTTTAAGTTAGAGGGCTCTTGGTTCCATTTACGCATATCTCTTAAAGAAATTTGTTGCGCTAAAAGCGGATTTGAAACATCATATGCTTTACTGAAGTTGATAGGAATTATAAAACTTGCATTGGTATTTTTAACGTCGTTAATTCTTTCAAATTCGTCTCCAGAACCAACAATTGTGTATTGTATACCAAACTCATCACCAACCTTATCTGCTCTTAAAGCATCTAATAAATTACCAGTTTCAAAAATTTGAGTTAAGTTTTTATTTCTGTTTAAAGCCTCTAAAGCTAAATCTGTATTCTTCATGTTGCCGTTTGCATACCAAGCAGCATCATTATAAGTTTGTCTTAATAAAGCCATTGCACCCATTCTAGAACCAGGATATGCTTGTTTAGACAAAGCACTTTTAGAAAAAGATAAATACTGTGCAGATTTTGTATCTAAAACTCTGTACGCATTTGAAGAATTAGGATTCAATGCAATTAACAATCCGTTTCCACGAATAATACCGTCTTGCATGTGCGTATTTACAACACCAAAGCCAGCATTTAAAAGTTCTTTTGCCTTTTTAGTATCAAAAGAAAAGTCTTTTACAGGGTTTACATCGGGTCTAATATGATCATTCCAATAATATCCCTCACGAGAAGCATTGTATTGTGCCGTTCTAGACCTACCCGCAGAGGCTTTTGGTTTTTTAACACCAAAATCTGAATACAAATCTATAAAAGAAGGATACACCGTTTTTCCTGAAAGATTTACAATTTTTGCGCCTTTAGGAATTTTAACGTTTTTACCAACTTGAATTACTTTACCATTCTCAATTAGTAAAGTTCCTTTTTTAAGTACCTTTTCTGGGGTTACAAAAATAGTAGCATTGGTAAAGGCTATCAAGGTGTTTTCTGTAGTTTTTACTCCGGCATCTGTTGGAAAATAATCTTGCGAATGCAAAGATATCGACAACAAAAACAAGCAAAATAAGAGTAGTTTTCTCATAATTTTAATATGGTTATTTGAGTTAGGTGCTATAAATCTAATTAGAACCAAATTGTAAATTGATAAAATAAATTATTTTAACAAATTTTTAAGAATACTAGACATCTTCTAAAGTTTCAAAATAAGTGATAAATAAATCTACCACATAGCTATAAGATGCAATGCCTTTGTCTTGTTTATTGGCTTTTAAATAAGCGTTGTATCCCTTTTTTACTAGTGGCTCGAATGGATTTTTATACGCAAGCCAAAATTTACGACTTGCGTTAAAATCTTTTAGCACACCTTTATGCACCTTTAGCCAAAGCTCTTGAGATTTTTTAACATCCCGTTTTCTAAGTTCTGAAATACAATATAAAAAAGCCATTCTATAACTCGCATATTTAAAATAGACATCGTCATTATAATTGGCAGCTAAAAAACCAACAAAATTGGCTTCATTTTCTGCCGCAAACCCTATTTGATGAGCCATTTCATGGCAAACCGTTGTTGGATAACCCGTTTTTGGAGTTTTATCATTTACTTGTGCTTCACCTGTTAACGGATTTATGTAGCCACCAGTTCCTATATAGGTTTGTACTAAACTCATTAAAGAACTTTTTACAGATTTGTATTTGTATTTTAACTGCGGAAAATCTTTTTCTAGATTTTTATAACCTTCAATTGCCATGAGGTACATATCCTTTTGAGAATAGTTGTTTTTAACCTTTATAGAATCATTTTTTGTAATGTTAAATTGATAATAATTTAGTTTTTTTATAATGGTTTCTGTTACTTTTTCTAATTGTGATGTGCTGTATTTTTTTTGATGATATTTTAAATTATCGGCTAAAGGTTGTCTGTAATAATTTAATCCCCAGAAAAGATAAAAGCAAAAATAGAGCAGAGATAAAATTGCTGTAAAGTGAATAATTTTAGGAAAAAAAAGATGAAATCTAGCTCTTATTAATCGATATATAAAACGAATAAAAATAAATAGGAGTGCCGCAATTAAAAGATCGCCAACAGAGAAAGGAAGCCATCCAAAAATAATTCTTAAAAAAGCAGCAATTGGTGGGTAGATTCCCTTAGAATAATATTGTTCTATAAATGCAGGATTCTTAGCTGCCAATTGTACTAAAACAACTTGTATTGGTAGAAAAAGAGCGAGTAAAAGATGTTTGTTATTAATTTTCATTTCGATAAAAATAACATATTAAATTAGAAGTTGACTGGTTATTAACAAGATAATAACAATTTAGTTTACAAAAATTGTTTACAAATTTAAGTTGCGTTTTATTCAACGAAAACAAAGTAAAAAAGTACATTTGTAAACATGGAGAAATCGAAGGAAATCGCGGGAAAAAAAATAGACAAGAGTAGAATTATTAGTCTTGAGAAAGGGAAAATTCCGCCACAGGCAGTAGAATTAGAAGAAGCTGTGTTGGGGGCAATGATGATTGATAAAAAAGGAATTGATGATGTAATTGATGTCTTAAGTGCCGATGCCTTCTATGACCAAAAACACAACGAAGTCTATGCCGCTATTTATGAATTGTTTCAGAATTCTGAACCAATTGACCTTTTAACCGTTTCTAATCTTTTAAAGAAGAATGGAAAATTAGAGTTTGTTGGAGGCGATTTATATTTAATTCGTTTAACCCAAAAAGTAGCTTCTTCTGCCCATATCGAATTCCATGCTAGAATTATACTTCAAAAATACATTCAACGTAAATTAATCTCTATTTCAAGTGAAATTATAGAAAATGCTTATGATGAGAGCACAGATGTTTTTGAATTATTAGACGATGCAGAAGCAAAACTCTTTGAAGTTACCCAAGGAAATTTAAAGAAAAGTTCTGAACAAGCAGGTTCTCTTGTAAAACAAGCATTGGCAAAGATTCAAGAAATTGGTAATTCTGAGGGAATGTCTGGTTTACAAACCGGTTTTACCAAATTAGATGCTTTAACATCTGGTTGGCAACCGTCTGATTTAGTAATTATAGCTGCCCGTCCTGGTATGGGTAAAACAGCCTTTGTAATTTCAATGGCAAAAAATATGGCAATAGATTTTGGCCATGGTGTTGCAGTGTTTTCATTAGAAATGTCTTCTGTGCAGTTAATTACACGTATGATTTCTTCAGAAACAGGCTTAACTTCAGAAAAATTAAGAAAAGGAAATCTAGAACCACATGAGTGGGAACAATTAAATGTAAAGGTTAAGAAATTATCTGATGCACCCATTTTTATTGATGATACGCCGTCTCTTTCTGTATTCGATTTGCGTGCAAAAGCAAGACGTTTGGTTTCTCAAAATGGAGTAAAAATTATTGTAATTGATTATTTACAATTAATGACTGCCGGTGGAAAAGCAGGTGGAAACCGTGAACAAGAAATCTCTATGATTTCTAGGAATTTAAAAGCATTGGCAAAAGAATTAGAGGTGCCTGTAATTGCACTTTCTCAATTATCGCGTGCAGTAGAAACACGTGGAGGTAGTAAAAGACCTTTACTTTCAGATTTACGTGAATCTGGTGCAATTGAACAAGATGCAGATATTGTGTCGTTTATTTTTAGACCAGAATACTACGGAATGACAGAATGGGATGATGATGAACATACACCGTGTGAAGGACAAGGAGAGTTTATTGTTGCAAAACACAGAAATGGTGGTTTGGATAATATTCGTTTGAAATTTACAGGGCATTTAGCTAAATTCTCAGATTTAGAAGAAGGCTTTAGTTCAGAATTTCAATCTTCTATGAATGCAGATTTTCCGGATGATGTATTTCCAGACCAAAGAATAGAACCTAAAGATGCATTTAGTGATGATGGTGTTCCTTTTTAAATAGAAAAGAATTCATAAAATTATAGAAATACACAATTGCTTTTAAAGTAATTGTGTATTTTAGTTTTCAGTTATGAAAAAACTCTTAATTACACTTGCATTTCTTTTAATCTCAAACTCAATTTGTGCATCTTTTATCTATGTGCCAATGAGTAATGATAATCAGACAAATCATTTAAAAGCATACGGTATTGTCTATTTTGCTTTAGAAGTAGATATAAAATCGAAGTGGTTATTAAATTATGATGGAGGTGCATTTCTAATAGAAAACAATAAAATTGTAGAAAAGGAATGTAAAATTCGTGGGGTCTCGTATCAGGTAATTTCAGACGCAAAGGCACAATTAATCTTACAAGAAATTGCGGCTCCATCTTCTAACCAAGATGCAGTAACTTTAGAAAAAGCACCTAAAATAGCCGTGTATTCTCCAAAAGATAAAATGCCTTGGGATGATGCTGTAACAATGGTGTTAACCTATGCAGAAATTCCGTTTGATGTAATATATGACAAAGAGGTTTTAGAAGATAAGTTACTTTTATATGAATGGTTGCATTTACATCATGAAGATTTTACGGGACAATACGGCAGGTTCTATGGTTCTTTTAGAACCACACCTTGGTATATAAAAAGTAAGCAAAGATCTGAGAAATTAGCAATAGAATTGGGATATAATAAGGTTTCACAAGAAAAATTAGCTGTTGCAAAAAAAATTAGAGATTATGTAATTGGTGGCGGTTTTATGTTTGCTATGTGCTCTGCAACAGATAGTTTTGATATTGCTTTGTCTGCTGAAGGTGTTGATATTGCAGAAGCAATGTTTGATGGAGATGCTTCAACAATAAATTACCAATCTCAGATAAATTATAACAAAACATTCGCTTTTAAGAACTATAAATTAATTAGAAACCCCGTTACATATGAGTTTTCTTCCATAGATATGACTAGAAAGCGTAAAATCCCCAAAACATCAGATTATTTTTCTTTGATAGAGTTTTCTGCAAAATGGGACCCTGTGCCAACCATGCTAACCCAAAATCATACCACGCTAGTAAAAGGTTTTATGGGGCAAACAACATCTTTTGATAGAAGTACGGTAAAAAGTAACGTTTTGGTTTTAGGAGAAAATCAAGTGAATAAAGAAGCACGGTACATTCATGGTACTAAAGGAAAAGGAATGTTTACTTTTTACGGTGGCCATGATCCAGAAGATTATACCCACAGAATTGGAGATCCAAAAACGGAGCTAGATTTGCATCCAACATCTCCGGGTTATCGTTTAATACTCAATAATGTGCTGTTTCCGGCGGCAAAGAAAAAGAAACAAAAAACATAGTAATAACTCTGTTAATAAAACTTAAATAAATATAGCAGAAAACAAATACAAAAGCATTCACTTTTGTATTTTTGCGATTATAAATTAAAATAACAAAATGCCAACAACACAAAAATTACAAGATTTTACACAACAAGTTCGTAGAGATATTTTAAGGATGGTACATAAAGTAAATTCTGGTCATCCAGGAGGTTCTTTAGGATGTGCAGAGTTTATTACTTGTTTATACCAAGAGGTAATGGAGTATTCTACAGAGTTTTCTATGGATGGAAATAACGAAGATGTATTCTTTTTATCAAACGGACATATTTCTCCTGTTTTTTACAGTGTTTTGGCTCATAGTGGCTTTTTTCCTGTAGCAGAATTAGCAACGTTTAGATTGTTAGATTCTAGATTACAAGGGCACCCAACAACGCACGAAGGTTTACCTGGAGTAAGAATTGCTTCTGGTTCTTTAGGGCAGGGAATGTCTGTTGGATTGGGTACAGCGCAAGCTAAAAAATTAAACGGAGACGATAAAATTGTATATACGCTGCACGGAGATGGTGAATTGCAAGAAGGGCAAAACTGGGAAGCAATTATGTATGCATCAGCAAAAAAAGTTGATAACCTAATAGCAACCATAGATTTAAATGGAAAGCAGATTGACGGAGCTACAGATGATGTTTTACCAATGGGAAGTATAGGAGCAAAATTTGAAGCTTTTGGATGGGATGTTTTAGATGTAGAAAAAGGAAATGATATTGATGCAATATTAGCGGGTTTAGCGAAGGCAAAATCGTTAACAGGAAAAGGAAAGCCTGTTTGTATTTTATTACATACAGAAATGGGTAATGGTGTAGACTTTATGATGGGTACGCATGCGTGGCACGGTAAAGCGCCAAGTGATGCTCAGTTAGAAAGCGCTTTAGTTCAAAATCCTGTAACCTTAGGAGATTACTAGAAACTTTAAAAATGAATATATAAAAAAAGCTTTTCAATAAAATTGAAAAGCTTTTTTTATGCTTTTATATGGAGTGAAACTGTAAGAATACTTTTATATTTACAACTAAGAAAATAAGGAGTTTTGTTCTCTTTAATTTTAAATAATTTAATTTTCAACAATTGCATGAAAATAGGTATTGTATGTTATCCAACATTTGGCGGAAGTGGCGTAGTGGCAACAGAGTTAGGAATGGCTTTGGCCGATAAGGGTCATGAAGTTCATTTTATTACTTATAACCAACCAGTTCGTTTAGACTTTTTATCATCTAATTTACATTTTCATCAGGTGGTTGTAGAAGAGTATCCGTTATTTGAATATCAACCTTATGAACTAGCATTGTCTAGTAAAATGGTAGAAGTTGTTAGAAAGTACGATTTAGAAGTGCTACACGTTCATTATGCCATACCACACGCATATGCAGCCTATATGGCAAAACAAATGCTAAAAGAGAAAGGTTTAGATGTAAAAGTTGTTACTACTTTGCATGGTACAGATATTACTTTAGTAGGCAGTCATCCAACGTATAAAACTGCTGTGGAATTTAGTATTAATAATTCTGATGTTGTAACCGCTGTTTCTAATAACCTTAAAGAAACCACGAATAAGTTATTTAATATTACAAAAGAGATTAAAGTAATCTATAACTTTATTGATGTAGAGAAATATGACAATGCACACAAAGAAGTCTGTAAAAGAATTGCTTTAGCCCAGCCGCATGAAAGAATTTTTACACATGTAAGTAATTTTAGACCTGTAAAGAGGGTAGAAGATGTAGTGAAGATTTTTAGTAAAGTAAGAAAAGAAATTCCTGCAAAACTATTAATGATTGGTGAAGGACCAGAAAGAGCAAAAGCAGAGAAATTAGTAAAAGAATTAGATTTAGTTGCAGATGTTTTCTTTTTAGGAAATAGTACAGAGGTTGCTAAAATATTATGTTATTCCGATGTTTTTTTACTACCCTCTCAAACAGAGAGTTTTGGACTGGCAGCTTTAGAGGCAATGGCCGCAGGTACTGCAGTAATTTCTACAAATACTGGTGGTTTACCCGAAGTAAATATTCATGGAGAAACGGGCTTTTTAAGTAATTTAGGAGATGTTGAAGACATGGCGAAAAATGCTATTTTAATAGCACAGGAAACTACAATTTTAGAAAAATTTAAACAAAATGCTAAAAAACATACCAAACAATTTTCTTTAAAAAGTATATTGCCTGTGTATGAAGAAATTTATAGGTCTTGCTATGTGAGTAAGTCTTAAAGAAAAGCTCAAACAATAGTTTGAGCTTTTTTTAATTATCTATTTTATTATTTACCAAAAAGACCTCCTAATACTCCACCAAGTCCGCCAGCTTTTTTATCGCTTCCTAAAAACATTCCTGTAACATCATCAATAACACTTCCATCGCCGTCTGCATCTAGTATTTTTTCTAAGAAATTTTGATCAGTACCAGCACCGGTTCCACCTTCTAATAAGCCACCAATTAACCCTGTTAAATCTTCTGTATTACCAAGGTTTTGTTCTTTCTTTTGTTTTCCTAAAACGCCCATTAATAAAGGTGCAGCAACTTTTAAAATATTTGCTACAGCACTAGAATCAACGCCAGATTTCTGACTAAGTACTTGTTCTACACCTTGTTGTTTATTGCCTAAAATATGACCTAAAATGCCTGCACCTTCTTCTTTTACAGTTTCATCAACACCGCCATTAAACAAACCACCAAGATTGTCTAAAATACTACCATCATGCTTACCAGACAAAGCACCCATTAAACCTTTTGCTCCATCAGGAGTAGCAGCATTTCTTTCCATTGCTTTCATAAGTACTGGTAAAGCCATTGATAAGACATTACTTGTTTTATCTGCATTGTTTCCTGTAGAACCTGCTACTCCAGAAATAATTTGCTTTCCTAAATCACTATTTAGTAAATCTAAAATACCTGCCATTTTTTTATTTTTTAAAATTAATATGAATGTTTTCTAAAAATTTGACACAATATATATTTTAGGTCACTTATTTTTTTATCTTTCAGCTTCTAAATAAAAAAGACAATAACATGAAGAAATTAGCATTGCATTGGAAAATTTTAATAGGAATGGCACTAGGTATTGCTTTTGGTTTTATCATGAATACTATTGATGGTGGAAAAGATTTTGTTACAGATTGGATTAAACCATTTGGAACCATATTTATAAACCTTTTAAAATTAATTGCAGTTCCATTAATTTTAGCCTCATTAATTAAAGGAATATCAGATTTAAAAGATATTTCTAAAATCAAGAAAATGGGTGCAAGAACCATTTTAATTTATGTTGGGACTACCTTAATCGCTATTTTTATTGGTTTGGCAATTGTGAATATTGTAAAGCCAGGCGAGGGAATGTCTAAAGATACTATTGAAAAGATTAAACTTAAATATGAGACAAATGCAGGGGTAACAGATAAATTGGTAAAAGCTTCTGCACAGAAGAATGCAGGACCGTTACAAGCTTTGGTAGATATTTTTCCAAGTAATATTTTTCAGTCTTTTGTTGATGCAAGTATGCTTCAAATTATATTTTTCGCAATGTTTGTTGGTATTTCTCTCTTATTAATTCCAGAGAAAAAGGCAAAACCATTGGTAGATTTCTTTGATTCTTTAAATGAAATGGTTATGAAAATGGTAGATCTAATTATGCTTTTTGCTCCGTATGCCGTTTTTGCCTTGTTAGCAAACGTAATTATTGCCTTTGATGATACTGAGATTCTATTAAAATTATTAGTCTATGCACTTTGTGTAGTTGGTGGATTACTATTAATGATTGGTTTTTATTTAATGTTAGTAAGTGTATATACAAAAAAGTCTCCTTTGTGGTTTTTAAAGCAAATTAGTCCGGCACAATTATTGGCCTTTTCTACAAGTTCTAGTGCGGCAACTTTGCCAGTAACTATGGAGAGAGTAGAAGAACATTTAGGAGTTGATAAAGAGGTTTCTGGCTTTGTTTTACCAGTAGGAGCAACAATTAATATGGATGGTACAAGTTTGTACCAAGCAATTGCAGCAGTATTTATTATGCAGGTAATATGGCCAGAGGGTTTAACTTTCTCTAATCAGTTAGTTATTGTGTTAACTGCATTATTAGCTTCTATTGGTTCTGCAGCAGTGCCAAGTGCAGGTATGGTTATGCTGGTAATTGTATTAGAATCTGTTGGTTTTCCAGAAGAATTATTACCAATTGGTTTGGCATTAATCTTCGCTGTAGATAGACCTTTAGATATGATGAGAACTACTGTAAATGTTACAGGAGACGCAACGGTCTCTATGTTAGTTGCAAAATCTTTAGGAAAATTGAGAGACAAGCCAGTTGAGAAAAATTGGGATGATCATTATGACAAGGTAAAGTAGATTGCGTTTTAGCTTATTTTAGTTTCATCATTGGCCTTTTGGCGCGTATAATTTTTTTATAATATGTCTTTAAAACTTAGGAAACCACTAGTTTCTGTATCTTGGTTAAATACTCATATAGACAGTGAAAAACTTATTGTTTTAGATTGTACAATTCTGAAAGTAACAACCAGTGCATCAATTTCTGAAGAAAAGATGCAAATTAAAGGTGCTATATTCTTTGATATAAAAAATAGTTTTTCTGATAAGAAAGCGGCATTGCCAAATACTGTTTTATCGCCAGAAGATTTTGAAGAAAGGGCACAAGCGTTAGGGATAAATAAAGATACTACCATAGTTTGCTATGACGATTTAGGTATTTATGCTGCACCAAGAGTTTGGTGGATGTTTCAGTTAATGGGTTTTAAAAATGTAGCAGTCTTAGATGGTGGTTTGCCTTTATGGAAAGCTAATAATTTTGTTATTGAAAGACCGAAAGCAATCCAATTAAAAAGAGGAGATTTTAAAGCATATTATCATCTAGAAAAATTAAAATATTTAAAAGATATTCTAATATCTATAGATAATAAAAATGTCTTAATTATAGATGCACGTTCTAAAGGCAGATTCGATGGAATATTACCAGAACCCAGGAAAGATTTAAAGAGCGGCCACATACCTAATTCTATAAGCATACCATTTGGTGAAGTTCAACAAAATGGTAAAATGAAGTCAGCTTCCGAATTGTTAGCTATTTTTAGTAGTTTTAAAAACAAGAAAGAAATCATTTTTACATGTGGTTCTGGCATTACAGCAGCTATTTTAGCTTTAGGTGCAACCATTGCAAAAGTAGAAAATATATCCGTTTATGATGGGTCTTGGACGGAGTGGGGAAGTACCAACGGTTTGCCAATTTCACAATAATTTAATAAGATTCTTTACATATAATAACTCCTCTAAGTTTTTTAAATACTTAAAGGAGTTCTTAAAGTTAAAACTATTTAAATTTTACTACTCATTATTCAGTTTCTGATCTTGCATCAATTTCTTCAATCATTTTTATAGCTTCGACTCTTGGTGGGTATTTTTTTGAAACAATAAAACCAACAAACATAGCTACTGCAAAAGAAGGAGCAAGCACATCTATTGCTACAAAATAAGGACCAACAACGGGCATTTCTTTGAAGACAAAATTGAAGAGGATTACTGCTAAAAACCCTGAAATCATAGAAGCCATAGCTCCTCTTTCAGAATATCCTTTCCAGAAAAGAGACAGAATAATTACTGGGCAAAAAGTGGCTGCAATACCAGACCAACCAAACAAAATAACCCAAAACATTTGTCTGTCTGGTGATACGTAATTCATAATCATTGCAATGATTAGTGCCGTAAATGCCATTATAATGGTAGAAATTCTAGAAATCTTGGTCAAACTTTCATCTTTTATATTGGGTCTAAAAATTTTCTGATAAAAATCTCTTGTAATTGCACTTGAAGCTAATATTAATAGAGAATCTATAGTAGACATTATTGCAGATAATACAATGGCAACAAAAATAGCCACTAAAATAGTAGGTAAAAACTCTTCAGTAATCATACTCAGTACATTTTCACCACTGTTTCCTAGAATAACTTCAGGATCTTGCCCTTCTCTAGTAAAATAGATACGTGCAAGAATACCAATAGTTACGGCAGCAGCATCTGTTAATAATGTAAAAGTGGTGGCTACCCATTTACCTTTGTCTATTTCTTTTTCATTTTTTATAGACATAAATCTTACATATACCTGTGGTGATCCTAAAAAGCCAAGTCCAATCATAGAAAAACCTAGAATGGTAAAAAGATTCATAAAGCCATCTGTACTTCTTCCCATTATTTGAGTTAGTGTTGGGTCTATTGCATTTAAACCCGCTGTAACACCAGCGCCATGGTCCATAGAAAACCAGACAACTATTGGCAATAAAACCAAACCAATAAACATTAGAAATCCCTGAAACAAATCAGACCAAACAGCAGCTACAAACCCACCAACAAAAATATAGGCAAGCACAATAAAAAAACCGATTAGGGCTCCTATTTTATAATCAATTCCTAGCATCGATTTAAAGGCAACACCAGTAACATCTATCTGAGAAGCTACATATATAACTATAAATACGACAAGAATAGTTGCTGCTATAATTCTAAGAGTATGTGTAGTTGTTTTAAAATGACTTTGTAAATAATCTGGAATTGTAATGGCACCATAAGCATCAGATCGTTTTTTGAAACGTTTTGCCATAAATTGCCAAGAGACAAAAACTCCAAGTAATTCTCCAATAACTACCCAATAGGCAGAATAGCCCGCCATTGCACCCATTCCGGTAAGACCAATTAGCAACCAACCAGATTCTCCGGTGGCTCTTGCAGAAAATGCAACCGCCCAAAAACCCATTTTTTTTCCACCAACATAATAATCGCTCATACTCTTTATACGGCGAGAAGCTAAAATTCCTATTAGAAATAAAATTCCAACATATACGGCTAACACAGCAATTTTAATAATAAAATTTTCGTCTTGCATACTACTTTTAATTTTAAAAAACATGAGTGGTTAAAGTTCTAAAAAACAACTAATAAATAGCTTTTTTAAAGTTTGAAAAGTAATCAAAATAATACAAAAAATGATGTTTTTTGTATTAAACTGGCAGAATAGTTATTAAAAAGAGAATAAAAAGAGGAAAAAATTACTATATTTGACATATCGAGAAGTTTCAATAAGTAAGCTTAATTTGAATATTTAATTATAAGAATTTCCTTGATTTTACATTTTAAATAACCAAAAAAAAGTTATATAATACATTGAAACCTAAAGAAAAAAGTACCACAATTCTTCAAAATTTAAATGATTTAATTAGTGCGCTTTCAGAAAGTGAGAGGACAACATACAATAGCATAATACATTCTTTACAATTAGAGCCAAATGCTTTTGAAAAATATGCTTCTTGGTCTAAAAAAAGTTATACTAGAAACTGCATCGCAGATACAGATAAATTTGAATTGATTTTAATTTGTTGGAATGCGGGGCACCAAACTTCTATTCATGACCACGGTGGAGAAGAGTGTTGGGTAAAGGTAATTGAGGGAGAATTTAAAGAAACAGTTTATAAGCAAGTGGAGTCGGGTGAATTAATTTTGTTGAAAACTAAGTTTTCAAAAGAAAATGATATTACTTACATGAAAGATTTTATGGGGTATCATCGGTTAGAAAGTAGTGCTAATAAAAGAAGTATGTCTCTGCATTTATATGCTAAACCAATTAGAAGTTGTAATGTTTTTAACGAAGCTTCAAAGACATTTGTGCACACAGATTTAGAATATGATAGTATTTCATAAGTACCAATAAAATTAAAAGAAAAAGTATGTCGAATATGAGAAATGATTTAGCTTTATTTAATGAGCTAGTTGAAGTTTTAATTACTGAGGAAACAGAAAACCCAGTTGCAGAGAGAATAGAAGCAAGTAAATTATTTGATACAATAGATCTGTCATTAAATGACGGCGCAATGATAGATGATGATTTTAAATTATTGCTTCGTGATGTATTAATTTCTACCCCAAAAACAGCTACTAACCTGTTTTTTAATCAACTTTTTGGAGGAAGACAAAGCAAAGCAATCTTAGGAGATTTATTAGCAGTAATGCTAAATAATAGTATGTATACTTACAAAGTTGCAGGTCCACAGGTAGGTATAGAACAAGAAATTATTAGACAATCTTGCGATTTAATTGGGTATGGTACTAATAGTAATGGTACGTTTCCAACAGGAGGTTCAATGAGTAATTATATGGGACTAATTATGGGGAGAGATGCAAAAGATCCTCTTTGTAGATTCAACGGAATGTCTCAACAATTAATTATTTATACATCAGAAGAGTGTCATTATTCAAATGCTAAAAATGCAAGTTTTGCAGGAATTGGAAAAAATAATATAAGATATATAAAAGCAGATGCTGTAGGAAGAATGCTTCCAGAATATTTAGAAATACAAATAAAAGAAGACTTAGAAAACGGTGGCGTACCAACCTATGTAAATGCAACAGCAGGAACAACGGTTTTAGGTGCTTTTGATCCGATAGATAAAATTGCAGACATTACAGAGAAATATAATATTTGGCTGCATGTAGATGGCGCATATTGTGGAAGTGTAATTTTTAGTGAGAAATACAAACATTTGGTAAAAGGAGTAGAAAGATCTAATTCTTTTAGTTACAATGCGCATAAAATGCTTGGTACACCACTAACTTGTTCTATAATTTTAGTGAATGATAAAAAACATTTACACGATTCTTTTAGTAGTGATGCCAATTATTTGTACCAAACAGATGGAGATGACTTTAACTTAGGAAAAACTTCTTTTCAATGTGGAAGAAGAAATGACGCTTTAAAGTTTTGGACACTTTGGAAGTCTATTGGAACAAAAGGTTTAGAAAAGATTGTAGATCAGCAATTTGATTTGGCAAATGTTGCTTTAGATTATATTAGAAGCAACCCTAATTATACTTTGTATAGTTTTGATGATTCTATTTCTGTATGTTTTAATTATAAAGGTATAGACCCAACGGTGCTTTGCACTGCTCTATATGAGCACCAAGAAACGGTTGTAGGTTTTGGTTCTTTTGAAGAAGATACCTTTGTTAGATTGGTAACAATTAATGCAAATAACGAAAAAGTAGATATTCTAAATTTCTTTAAGGTTTTAGAAGCTTTTGTAGAGAAAACACCAAACCTAAAAAAGTTAGCTGTTTTAACTGCTTAAAATTATTTTTATAAAATTATATAAAAAACGACGCTTTTAAGTGTCGTTTTTTATTTTTAAACGTTTTACCTTTGCAGTATGAGTAAGTTTGAACATTTTTTTGAAGTATTAGAACAACGCGTTAAAGAAAACGTCTTTGTAAAATTAACTTTAAGCAAACCTTTAAGAAAAAGTGAAGGTTTATTAAATGTATATGTACGTTTATTTTTAATTGAAGGAAAAGAAGTATTTGAGTTTAAATATCGCAATGAGACCGAAAATATTTACAAGAAATTTTCTCTAATAGAAGCTAAAGAAACTTTAGAAATATTATTAATGGAATCTTTTAGAACAGGCACTTTATTTACTTTGAATGAAGACTTATTAGTTTTGGTCTCTAAAAAGAAATTGATTTCTTACAGAGACAATGCCCCTAGTTTTAAAAACAAACTTCCAGAACTGCCCTTGGGCTCTTAATATTATATTAAGGCCTATTTTTACAAAATTGTCATATTAATATTACTTTTACTGACATAATTGCGGATGCATATTTTAATTAATATTTTCTTTTCAAGAATCGTTTAAAAGTGCATTTTGGCTATAGGTAGCCTGGGTAAACGTTATTTTTTACGTCTTAATTGAAAATTTAGGAATTTCTTTTTACTTACTTTTTAATTAATTATGTCCTTTGGCTTGGTTATGGCGAAGAAGTTATGTATCAAAGAAAATTAAATTGTTTGGAGCATAAAAATTATGTGAATTGCATTTTTAAAATTAAATAACAGCGTATGATTCAAGTAACAGAAAACAGCACAGTAAAAGTACATTATACAGGTAAATTAGCAGACGGACAAGTTTTTGATACATCAGATGGAAAAGATCCTATAGAATTTGCTTTAGGACAAGGACAGTTAATTCCTGGTTTTGAGAAAGGTTTAATCGACATGAAGTTAAACGAAAAGAAAACCATTAACATGACTAAAGAAGAGGCATATGGAGAAGTTAATGAATCTTTAATACAAGAAGTAAAGAAGACAGAATTACCCCAAGATATGGAGCCTAAAGTTGGTATGGGATTAGTTTCTAAATCTCCAGACGGCCAAGAAATAAATTTAATGGTTGTTGAAGTAAAAGAAGAAACAATTGTTATTGACGGAAATCATCCTTTAGCAGGAAGAGACCTTATTTTTGATCTTGAAGTAATAGAGATAAAAGAGACAGAAGTTAAAGCATAGAAAGTGCTTTTAAACAAATAAAAAACCCTTTGTTAATTTATTTTAACAAAGGGTTTTTTTATATAAATTGTTTCAATTCACTAAAGTTTTTTATTACGCAATCTGCATTTTTTAAAGTTTGCCCTTCAGATAGTTTATTAGCATAACCAAAAACAAAAATATTGGCATCATTTGCTGCGGTAACTCCGTTGTCTGAATCTTCTATTACCACACAATTTTCTTTTGGTATGTTTGCTAAAAGAGCCGCTTTGTTAAAAATTTCTGGGTTTGGTTTGGATTCTTTTAAATCTGCACCACTAATTTTTGCCGCAAAGTATGTATTTAAGTTAAATCTAGTAAAAACACGGTTTATATTAATCATAGCAGAAGAAGAAGCTAAAATTAACACAATTCCTTTGTTGTATGAATATTTTATAATTTCTTCAACGCCTTTAACTAAATGAAGGTTTGGGTCGTTTTCAAAAAAATTTACATACCGTTTTCGTTTTTCTAAAACCAAGTCTTCAGCATTTTGGTCTATCTCAAAATGAGCAATTAGTCTTTGAAATGCGTTTATAGTAGAAGAGCCTGTAAAAGATTTGTATAAGCCCTCTGAAACTTTAATATTTAAAGCGTTAAATGTTTCGTAATAGGCTTTTTTATGAAGCTCTTCAGAATCTATGATAACGCCATCCATATCAAAAATAATGCATTTTATATTTTTCGGTATATTTTTCATTCCTTATTTGTCTGCTGCCTTATTCTAAAAACTTTGCTTTTAATTCTTTTGTTGCTATCATGCAGCTTTCTTTTTTGCCAAACCATTTATAGCGGTTTTTTGCAATATAATCATACACTAGATCTCTAAGACCCTCAGGAAAAATATATAAAAGTTTTGTGAGTTGCCAAGTTCCACCAAAATCACACATTATTTTCAAAGCTGCGGTAGATTTTACTTCATAAGCAACACCTGGCTCAAATAAAATAATAGAATCTATTTTAGCAATATCTATCTTTAAGTAATCAATAATCTCTTTTCCTTTTTTAGATTGAATTGCAGTAAATAGAAATCTGTTTCTTCTATCATATTTGATAGCAGTAATAACTGCAGTATTGCACAAATTACAAATGCCATCAAACAAAATTACTTTCTTATTTTTAGGAATATCAACCATTAAATATTGCATATTTTATGAATAACAAAGATACTTCAATTTTTTTGTAACATAATTTATTTTGAGACGTCTTATGTTTGTATTCCGATTGTTTACCAAAGCTTTTAACAAAAAATTAGTAGCGGTTATAAGAAGCAATTAATATTTTTATACCCAAATAATAACCAAATGATTAAAATAGAAAAACTACACAAATCGTATCCAATAGGAAAAGATTCTTTACACGTTTTAAAAGGAATAGATTTACATATTAAAGAAGGCGAATTCGTTTCTATTATGGGTTCTTCTGGTTCTGGTAAATCTACTTTATTAAACATAGTTGGTTTGTTAGATGGGCACGATGAAGGTAATTACTATTTAAATGGGCAGCTTATAAAAGATTTAAATGAGAAGAAGGCTGCTGTTTTAAGAAATAAATTTTTAGGTTTCGTATTCCAATCATTTAACTTAATATCATATAAAACAGCTCTAGAAAATGTTGCATTGCCATTATATTATAAAGGAATGGCTAGAAAAGAGCGTTTAAAAGTAGCATTAGACTATTTAGATAAAGTAGGTTTAAAAGATTGGGCAAATCATTTACCAAATGAGCTTTCTGGAGGGCAAAAACAACGTGTTGCCATTGCAAGAGCTTTGGTTACCAAACCTAAAGTAGTTTTAGCAGATGAGCCAACAGGAGCACTAGATTCTACTACAACAGATTCTGTAATGGATTTGTTAAAGGATATTAATGATGAAGGAATGACGGTTTTTGTAATTACGCATGAAGAAGAGGTTGCAGAACAAACAAAAAGAATTGTGCGCTTAAAGGATGGTGTAATTATAAGTGATGAGTTAACCAAAGTAGCAAAAGCAGTTTAGTATGTTTGATTTAGATCGTTGGAGAGAAATATTTCAGAGTATTAATAAAAACAGGTTGCGTTCTGTAATGTCTGGTTTTACCGTAGCTTTTGCAATTTTACTTTTTACTTTATTGTTTGGTATTGTTAGTGGTTTAAGTAATTCTTTTAAAAGTGCTTTTGCCGATGATGCTCAAAATTTCATGAAGGTACGTGTTTGGAAAACTTCTAAACCATACAAAGGTTTACAAACAGGCAGAAGAGTTCAATTAAAAAATAAAGATTATAATTATATTGGAGATGAGTATAAGAATAAAATTCAATATCAGTCTGCAAGAATTTTTAAAAACTTTTCTATTAAGTATAAAAATGAGGCAAATACATATAGCGTCATGGCTGTAAACCCAGATCATCAGTTTTTAGAAAAAACAATTATAGATGAGGGTAGATATATAAATAAAAGAGATTTAAAAGAAAAATCTAAAAACATTGTTTTAGGTAGGTTAATTAAAAAAGATTTATTTGGAGAGAGACCTGCTTTAGGAAAAAGAGTAAACGTAAACGGAAGTTCTTATTTAGTGATTGGTATTTTTTCTGATGAAGGCGGAGACAATGAAGAGAGAAAGGCTTTCATACCAATTACTACCTCACAAATGATGTACGGTAATAATGATTATTTAAGTGAAATTGTTTTAGGCTATGACCCCAATTTAAGTCTAGACAAAGCTATTGCTTTTGGAAATCAAATGGAACGTGATTTGCGAAAGAGAATGAACATTCACCCAGATGATCAAAGTGCACTTTCTGTTAGAAATATGGCAGAAGCAAACAAAGGTGTTGGGCAGTTTATGGGTATTTTATATGCTATTGTAATTTTAGTAGGATCAGGAACTTTGGTGGCAGGAATTATAGGTATTTCTAATATTATGATTTTTGTAATTAAAGAAAGAACCAAAGAATTTGGTATTCGAAAAGCATTAGGTGCAGTGCCATCTTCTATTGTTGGTATGGTCGTGCAAGAATCTGTTTTAATTACCACCATTGCAGGTTATCTAGGGCTTTCTCTAGGAACTTATATTTTAAGTTTGATTGGAGATAGCTTAGAAGAAGATTATTTTATTAAAGACCCAAGTGTAAGCACAGGTATTGTAATTGGTGCAACAGTAGTTTTAATCTTATCAGGATTAATAGCAGGGTACGTGCCGGCAAAAAGAGCAGCAAATATTAAACCAATTGAAGCATTAAGAGCAGATTAATATGAAATTTTTATTTGATTCAGATACTTGGCAAGAAATTTACGGAAGCATTCGTAAAAATAAAGTAAGAACCTCTATTACTATTATTGGTGTTCTTTGGGGAATTTTCTTGTTAGTAGTTTTATTAGGAGCGGCAAGAGGAATGGAAAACGGTTTTAACAAACTGTTTGGTAATTTTGCAACCAATAGTGTTTTTGTTTGGACGCAATCTACAGATACTCCTTTTAAAGGGTTTCAAGAAGGGAGAAGGTTTTCATTAACAATGAATGATATTGAAGTTCTAACATCTGAATATTCAGATGAAATTAAATTACTAGCACCAAGAAATCAAACCAATAATTTAATTATAAAAGATTTTAAGTCGGGTAATTTTAGAGTGAGTGGAGATTATCCAATTTTAGATCAAATTCAGAAAAAACAATTATTATACGGTCGTTTTTTAAATGAGAATGATATTTCTTCTATTGCAAAAGTAACTGTAATTTCAGAAGATATGTATAAGCAGCTCTTTGATAAGGATGAATTTCCTATTGGGCAATACATAAAAATAAATAGCATTAGTTATAAAGTAATTGGTGTTTACAAACCTTCAAATACCATAGATTTTGATGGTGATTGTGCATACGTTCCTTTTTCTACCTTTAGAAAAGTATACAATACTGCAAACAAAGTAGATTGGATGATGATTACGGCACACGAAGGCACAGATATAGAGCAAATGGAGAGTGATGTGATACTTACCTTAAAAGGATTACACAAAGTACACCCAGATGATGAAAGAGCTTTTGGAAGCGTTAATTTAGGGAAAGAAATAGGTAAGATTACCGGTTTCATAACCGGAATGCAATTTTTAACATGGTTTGTTGGTATTGCAACTTTAATTGCAGGGGTTTTTGCAATTGGTAACATTTTATTAATTACAGTAAAAGAACGTACAAAAGAAATAGGTATTAGACGAGCGTTAGGAGCAACACCAAAAAGTATAAGACAACAAATTGTTTTAGAATCTGTGTTTTTAACCACCGTTGCTGGTATGTTGGGTATTATTTTTGGAAGCTTAGTTTTATTTATAATAGATGCAGCATTTGGCCAAGGAGAAGACGCGGCTTTAGTAAACCCAACAGTGAACATACCCATTATTTTGATAGCATTTGCCACATTAATAGTGTTAGGAACCTTAATAGGATTAATTCCTGCGCACATGGCAACAGTAGTAAAACCAATAGAAGCATTAAGAGAAGAATAAAATCAATTAAGAACAAATTATGAGTAAAAGATCTAAAATTATTTTAATAGTTATTGTAATATTTTTTATAGGAGCCCTAGTTTGGTTTGGTAAAAAAAATAAAAAGAGTATTGTAGAATATGAGACGGAAACGCCTTTTAGAACCACAATTATTAAAAAAACAGTTGCTACAGGTAAAGTAATTCCTCTAGAGGAAATTGAAATTAAACCTCAAATAACAGGAATTATAGATAAGGTTATGTTGTTAGAAGGTTCTAAGGTTAAGAAAGGAGACTTAATAGCTGTAGTAAGAGTTGTGCCTAACGAGCAGTCTTTAATTAGTGCAAGAGGTAGGGTAGACAATGCAAAACTAAGAGTAAATAATGGAAAAGTTTCTTTCAATAGAACTAAAAACTTATTTAACAAAGGGGTAGTTGCAAGAGCAGAATATGAAAATATAGAATTGTCTTACAACCAAGCCAAGCAAGATTTAAAAAATGCTCAGAATGATTATTTAATTATTAAAAGAGGTTCTGCTGGTTCTGGCGGTGCAGCAAACACCAATATTATAGCACAAATGTCTGGTACAATTCTAGAGATTCCTGTAAAAGAAGGTGATCAAGTAATTCAGTCTAATAATTTTAACGCAGGTACTACCATTGCTTCTATTGCAGACATGAGTAAAATGATTTTTGAAGGAAAAGTAGACGAATCTGAAGTTGGGAAATTAGTAAAAGGAACGTCTATTGAAGTATCAATTGGAGCAATTGAAGGACAGAAGTTTCCAGCAAAACTAAACTTTATAGCTCCTAAGGGCACAGAAGAAGGTGGTGCTGTTCAGTTTAAAATTAAAGCAGATGTTTCTTTAGATGATAAATTCTTTATTAGAGCTGGTTATAGTGCAAATGCAGATATTGTATTAGTTAAAAAAGACAGTGTTTTATCTATTAAAGAAGGTTTGTTAAAATTTGATAAAGAAACAGAAGAGCCTTATGTAGAGGTAAAGCAAGCAGATGGTGAGTTTAAAAAGGTAACTTTAAAATTAGGAACTTCAGATGGTGTAAATGTTGAAGTTTTAGAAGGGGTTACGAAAGACGATGAAATTAAAATATGGAACAAAGCTTCTAAAAATGACAAGAAGAAAGAGGATGAGTAATTAATATAAATAATACATTTTAAAAGAGGAACTTATGTTATAAGTTCCTCTTTTTGCTTTTTATAATTAGAGATTAAAGTCAAGCAAACGGCTAAGAATTCATTAAAATATTTTTTAGACCCACCAAATTAAAAAGAACTTCTCTAATTCACCATTTGGTTTTTTTAGCCAACAAATTGGTGAAAATTGTCTTTCTAAATACTCGTTAGAATTTTCTTTGAATTGTTCAAAAGACTGCCAGGTTATATTTTTATGAGGCACAACTAACCAATCTTTTTTACTAGGAATGTAAAACTTACAATCAAAAAATTGTGAGAGCTCGCTGTTATTAATATAAAACCCAACAATACAGTTTTGGTTTATTGTTGTTAATTGAATATTTCTATTTGAAAAAGGAACAAATAATTGTGCTTTAAAATATACTTGCTGTTCTATGTTTTCTGACGATAAATGAACACTCTTTAAATATTTTTCACATTCATTTGAATAGAGCAGAGGCAGCTGTTTTTCTTTAAGTTTAGTTAGTTTTTCAACTAAAGAATCTTTTCTGTTCGGCCCAATAAAATGTTCAATTTCATTTGTGCCAGTTGCCGCATCATACACATAAAATTTATAGATAATTTCTAAGTGAATTGGTTTTTCGTCTTTTAAAATAATACAATCCAATTCTCCTAATGTAATTTTTTCTTTTTGAATTTGAATGTTTTCAGAGATAATTTTTATAGATGCTTTCTGAGCCAATTCAAAAGAGACAAAGCGTTCTATATATTTGCCTAAGCGCAATTTCTCATCAATTTCAATATTAATTTTTGAAGATGTAACAGGAAGTTCAAAATGATGTAAATCAAATACAGCATCGTTTTTCCACAAACAACCAGTTTGTAAAAAACCATCATATCTTTTCTGTATGTCTTTTGTTTTTTGATTCATTTCAAATTCGAAGTTACAAATCTATTTTGTAAATTGAACTTTTAAAACAGCTATAAAATGCAATTCGAAAAATCTACTTTTAAATACCTTCAAGATTTACAGAAAAATAATAATAGAGATTGGTTTACAGCCGAAAAAGAGACTTATTTAAAGGCACAACAAAATGCGAAAGATGTTTTTTTAGCAATGCATTTAAACTTGCAAAAGCACGATGAAATAGAGAAATCTAAAATGATGCGTATTTACAGAGATGTTCGTTTTTCTAAAGATAAAACGCCATATAAATGCCATTTTGCTAATTCTTATGCAAGGTTAGGAAAAGAATTAAGAGGTGGTTATTTTTTAAGAATTAGACCGGGTGCTTCTTTTTTAGCTGGCGGATTTTGGGAGCCAAGTAAGGAAGACTTATTTAGAATTCGAAAAGAAATTGAATTAGATGCTTCAGAAATAAAAGACATTTTGGAAGGTGAAAAATATAAAAAATATTTTAGCGGAAAATTTGAGAGTTTTTCTGAGTTAAAAACAGCACCTAGAGGTTTTGATAAAGACCACCCAAATATAGATTTATTGCGTAAAAAAGGATTTATAGCAAGCAGAAGTTTTACAGATGCAGAAGTGTTATCAACTAACTTTATAGAAGAAGTAGACCAAAGTTTTAAAGCCTTAAGACCATTTTTTAATTTGTTTAGTGATATTTTAACAACTAATTTAAATGGCGAATCTGTTATTTAGTTTTTTGTTAAATAAATTTATGTAGAACTTTGTAGTTTGGTAATATTTGTAAGTAGCCGTCTCTTTTTTGTTGTATTTTTAACGCTATGACCCATAAATTATAACTAATATATACATAAAGAAACTTTGTTTCTAAGTGGTTGTTATTTTTATGTTGATAACAGTCTATTTTAAATTTTTATCAACCTCACGTTTTAAAACAAATACGGTAATAATTGTTGCCAAAGTATCTGCTATAGGAAAAGACCACCAAACACCATCTATACCATAATATATAGGTAAAAAGTACGCTAGCGGTATTAAGAAGATACCTTGTTTTAAAAGTGTTAATAATAATGCAGGCATTGCTTTTCCGGCTGCTTGAAAATAGGCAGAGCCAATTAATTGCATAGTTACAATTGGCGTAACTAAAAAGACAACCAACATGGCGTTGGGTGTTTTTTCTAGTATGGTGGCATCATTTGTAAAAATCCAAATAATTTGTTCTTTTAAAATAACAATCCCAATAAAAATAAGTGTGCCAAGTATAGAACCAAAGTAAATAGATTTTTTAATGGTTTCTTTTACTCTATCATTTTGTTCTGCACCAATATTAAAACCAGCAACAGGCAAAAAACCTTGAGAAACTCCAAGAACAGGAGACAAAGCAAACATCATTACCCTATTTACAATACCGAAGACCGCGATAGATATTTCTCCACCATATTTAAATAACGAATAGTTTAAAACAATCATTAAAATACTAATTGCGCCTTGTCTTACAATAGATACACCACCTAATTTGGTAATTTCTTTTACAATCTTAAAATCTAATTTAAAGTTTTTTGGAATAATTTGTAGTTCGCTTTTAGAAGATAAAAAGAAGTATAATATGTACAAACCACAACTTGCATAGGCAATAGAAGTTGCCAAGCCAGCGCCATACATTCCCCAATTAAAGTATTTAATAAATAAAATATCTAATAGAATATTTAAAACAGACGGCACCATCATTGCATACATTGCAAATTTAGGCTTGCCCTCTGCTCTAATTGTTGGGTTTCCCATCATGGCAAAAGCCAAAAAAGGAACCCCATAAATAATAACCCCAAAATATTCTGATGCAATTGGTAAAATAGCTCCTTTTGCACCAAATAGATTTAGAATTGGAGCACTAAATGCGTTTCCAAGTAGAACAAAAATAATTGCTAAGATTACGGTTAGAGAAATCTGATTTCCAAAAGTTAAAAAGGCCTTTTCAGAATTATTAGCACCCAAAGCTCTAGAGATTATTGAGCTACCCCCAATACCAATACCCATTCCTATAGAAGAAATTAAAAAAGCAATAGGTAAAACTACGGTTATGGCCGCAATGGCCAAAACACCAATCCATTGGCCCACAAAAATAGTGTCCACAATCATATTTAAAGACATTACAAGAATTCCTATGGTTGCAGGAACTGCTTGTTTTATCAATAATTTACTTATTTTTTCTGTACCTAATTCGTTCGCTAATTTATTCATAGAAGAATTACAAAGAACGTGAATTATAGTTATTTTATCTAAAATGAAACATCAATAATTGTTATAGAACTATTAAAATTTATAAGTTTGTAAAAAAGATAATAATGAAGGATGTTTTCGAATTAGAAATAACGGTAACAACAGCACATATAGATGGTTTAAACCATGTAAATAATGTGGTTTATGTACAATGGATGGATACTGTTGCTTTTAAACATTGGGCGTTTTTAACTAAAAATAATCCTTTGCCAGAGTATGTTTGGGTAGTTTTAAAGCATGAAGTTGAGTATTTAAAACAAGCTTTTTTAGGCGATATAATTACGGTTAAAACTTGGGTTGGCGAGACGAAAGGTTTTAAGTCTGAGCGCTTAATGGAGTTTTATAAGCACAATCAATTGCTGGTAAAAGCAAAAACGGTTTGGGGGATGTTAGACGCTAAAAGCTCTAAACCTTCTAGAATTAGAGAAAATGTTCTAAAAGTATTACAACCTGCTAAATAAAGGTATCTTTGCACAAAATTTAGAGACAAAATGGCTTCATTTACAGACTTAGGCATAAAAGCATCTTATATAAAATCTATAAAAGAATTAGGAATTTCTACTCCTTCAGAAATTCAGGAATTAACAATTCCTATTTTATTAAAAGCTAAAACAGATTTTATTGGTTTAGCGCAAACAGGTACAGGTAAAACTGCTGCTTTTGGGTTGCCTATTTTACATCATATAGATGCAAGTTCAGACAATATTCAGACATTAGTTTTATCACCAACAAGAGAGTTGGTGCAACAAATTAAAAAACAACTTTTTAAGTTTACAAAATATGCGGATGAAAAGATTTTTATCGAGGCTGTTTTTGGTGGAGAGAAAATAGATAAACAAATACACAACTTAAAAAGAACAACACATGTGGTTGTTGCCACTCCAGGAAGATTAATTGATTTAATTGAAAGAGGAGATATTGATATTAGTTATGTAAAAACGGTAGTCTTAGACGAGGCTGACGAAATGTTAAGTATGGGTTTTAAACAAGATTTAAATAGAATCTTAAAGTTTTCTTCTCAGAATGATAGAAATACATGGTTGTTTTCTGCAACAATGCCAGAGGAAATTAAACGTATTATTAAAACGTATATGGATTCTAATGCGCCAAGAATTGAAGTAAACAAAAATGCTTTGGTAAATGCAAACATTAGACACCAATTTGTTAGAAGCACGCTTAAAGAGAAGTTTAATGACATTGTTACCTTTTTAGAAAAAAGAGGGGCCCAGCGTGGCATTATTTTTTGTAGAACAAAAGCAGGTGCACAAAATTTAGCAAATTTCTTAATCGAAGAAGGTTTTTCTGCGGGTGCTTTAGAAGGAGATATGCAGCAAAAAGAGCGTGATAAAGTAATGCGTGCTTTCAAAAAAGAAAACTTACAATATTTAGTTTCTACAGACGTTTCGGCTCGTGGTATAGATGTTAGTGGATTAGAGTTTGTAATTCACCATCAATTGCCAGAACAATTAGAGTACTACACGCACAGAAGTGGTAGAACTGCAAGAGCAGGAAGAACAGGAACTTCATTAGCTTTTATTTTACCGAATGAATTAGATAGAATTCATGAAATTCAGAAAGAATTAAATATAAAATTCACAGAAGTGAACGTATAAAATGGAAGTTATTTATGTACTTGATATTTTAGGAACTTTTGCCTTTGCTATCAGTGGTGCATTGGTGGCGCTAGATAAAAAATTTGATATTTTTGGTGTCATCATTATTGCCTTTGTTACTGCTGTTGGTGGCGGAATGCTGCGAGATGTTTTAATAAATGCCCATCCCATAAATTGGATTGGAGATTTAAACTATTTATATATTATTTTTTTTGCAGTACTTTTTACATTTCTTTTTAAAAGTAAAATTGCGCATTTAAGTAAAACCATGTTTTTATTTGATACCATTGGTATTAGTGTTTTTACCTTACTAGGTTTACAAAAAGGACTTTCTTATGATTTACACCCAATAATTTCTATTATAATGGGAATGATTTCAGCAGTTTTTGGTGGTGTTTTAAGAGATGTTTTAACAGCTAAAATTCCATTAATTTTTGAAAAAGAAATTTATGCATCTGCATGTTTAGCAGGTGGAATTACCTATTTAATTTTAAATTACTTTAAGGTAGACGAGAATGTAAACTTTATAATTTCTGCAATTATTATTGCAAGTATTAGAGCAATTGCTGTGAAATTTCATTTAGAGCTTCCGAAGATTAAAAAAGATGTTTTTACAATTTCTAAAAAATAAGTATGTTGGTTTTTAATACAATTTCTGATTTTAAATCTATGGAGGGTAAAGAACTGCCCGAAGGAAATTGGCATGCAATTTCACAAGAAATGATTACCGATTTTGCAAATGCAACATTAGACAAACAATGGATTCATGTTGATGAGGCTAAAGCTGTTAAAGAATCTCCTTTTAAAAGCACTATTGCACACGGCTTTATGTCTGTTGCTATGATTTCTAAATTATTAGAAGAAACTTTTACTATTAAAAGTTTAAAAATGGGATTAAACTATGGTTTAAATAAAGTGCGTTTTCCAAATGCGGTTCCGGTAAATAGTCAATTAAGAATGCTATCTAAAGTAATAAACATAGCGCCATTGTCAAATAATGGTGTAAAGGTAACTTTTTCTTGTATTATAGAGATAAAGGGGCAAGAAAAGCCTGCTTGTGTTGCAGAGTTTTTAGCTGCATTTTATGAGTAAAATGTAGCCTTAATTTATAGAAATAACAGCCTCTTTAAATAAACTAGCTTTTGCTTTAAAGAAAGAATTTTCTAAATTAATTGCCTTTAACTTAGAATCTATATATTTTTCTTCTCTATAATTTACTAAGAATAAAGAGCTTTCTCCTAAGAAAAACTTACGTTCTTCAGCTTTTAATAAAACAGCATAATCTCTTACAATTTTAAAAGTAAAATTGGTTTGTAAAAGATAGGAAGCCAATTCTTGCTGTATGGCATTTATTTTATTTTTAATGATAACCTTAGCAGTTGCATTCTCTAGCTTTTTATCTTCTAACTTTATTCTGGCTAATTTTAAATCTCCTCTTTCCTTTCTTATAAATATAGGCATACTAAAATTTAGGCCTGCTTTATAGTTGTTGTTAGTAAAAGAATTTATTTGAGCTCCGTTAGCAGCGGAAAGGAAGTTATATTGTACATCTACTTTAGGTAGTAAGTTATTCTTTTTTAGTCGTTTATCTACATCTAAGCTTTGAATCTTAAAGCCTAAAGATTTTATTTTAGGATGTCTTTCAATATCAAAATTTGCATTATTAAATAAGGCAATGTTAAACGTTTTGTCAATTGCACTAAAGGTTTGTAAATCTGGTATAATATTTTCTTTTAGCTCAATGGGCGTATTTTCATTCAACCATAAATAATTAGATAAGGCTAAAGAAGATTTTATCAATTTAATATTGGCTTTTTCTAGATTTAATCTTCTAGAATTTAAAGTAATACCTGCTTCTAAGGTGTCTATTGCTGGTTTTTCTCCTTCTTGAAATGCTCTTCTAGTACCTTTAAAACGTACTTTTGCGTTGTTTAAAAATGAAGCATACACGCGTTTTTCATTATATGTTTTTAACCAATTAAAATAAGACAAAGAAGCATCGTATAAAATTTTGTTTACCAATATTTGTTGGTCTTCTTTGGCCTGATTGACAAAATATTTTGCTTGTTTTAAAGTAGCCATTCTTTTATTGGTAAGGAAACCTTTGGCTAAAGATATAGAAATGCCAGCGCTATACAAACCATCTAAAGGAAGGTTCTCTTCATTGTTTAAATAAAGTCCTTCATTTTTATCAAAATTTGCTTTAAACTCTACGCCATACCATGTCGGAATTTTAAAAGCACCATTTAATTTATTATAATATTTTGTCTCTTTAAAGAGTTTCTTACTAAAATCTACTTCAATTTTAGGATCAAAGGCACCTCTTGCCTTTAATAATTTAGCTTCGCTAGTATTGATGACTAGATTTGCCTGTTTTACAATAGGATGGTAATTTTTAACATATCCTAAATACTCAGATAAAGTCATTTTATTAAGCAGACCGTCTTGCGCATTTTGTTGCCAAAAAATGAGTAAAAAGAGCAGGGTTATATATTTTTTCATTTGATTATTTTTTATCTGCAGGTTTTCCTTCTTTATTTCCTTCTGGCTGGTAATAGTTAGGAGGAAAGCTGTTTAATTGTCGCCATAATTCGTACCAAATTGGCACATCTTCTAAAAGTGCAATGGTTTTTGCACCAGAACCTACTCTAATTGCTGTTGGCCAGGCATAATCGCTATTATCTGGGGCTAAGAGTACTCTGTATTTTCCATTATTGCTAATAAAACGTTCAATTGCAACTACTTTTGCACCATAGGTTCCGTAAGAAACGTTTGGCCAACCAGAAAAAATAATGGCAGGCCAACCGTCAAATTGTACACGCACTTTTTCATTAATATGTAATAAAGGCAAGTCTATTGGTCTTACAAAGGTCTCTACCGCTAGATCATAGTTTTGTGGCATAATACCAACCAAAGATTCTCCGGCTTTAAAAGTACCTCCAATTCCGCTTTTTAATGCCTTGTTTATAAAACCATTTTGTGGCGCAGTAATAAATAAAAGACTATTTCTAATTTTATAATTGCTGTTACTGTTTTCTAATTTAGAAACCTGTGCTTTGGCATCAAAACCATAAGATTTTGCAGTATACATGTCACTTTGAGATTTAGAAATTTTATCAGTAAAAGTTGCTCCTATTCTAGTAAGTTCTAACTTTGCATTTAGCACCTCATTTTTACTAGCTAGTAACTTATTTTCTTGTGAAATTAATTTTGCTTGGGTTTCTTGAAGTTTTAGACCTTTTTGTTCTACATCTACCACAGCTTTTAGACCTTCTTTTTGAAGTATTTCTGTTCTAACAAATTGCTTGTCTGCAATTTTTAAATTTGTTTTAGCAGCTTCATAGTCGATACTATCGCTTTTTACTTTTAGTTTAGATTGTAAAAGTTTATTTTTTGTTTGGGCTGTCTTTAGAACACGCTCTTGTTGCAAAGCTACTATTTGTCTATTTAGTGCTGCTACTTTACCTTGATACGCATTTACTGAAGACGACTTTGCACGAATCTGTTCATTTGTTCGTTCTATTAAACGATTATCAAAATACGCACTTTTTACTTCAGAAATTCTAAGAATAGTGTCGCCTTTTTTAACAAAATCTCCCTCTCTTACAAACCATTGCTCTATTCTACCTGGAATTTGAGATTGTATAGTTTGTGGTCTTTGACCAGGTGTTAATGTAGTAACCACACCTTGCCCTGTAATGTTCTGTGTCCAAGGTAAAAAGAGCGTAATAAAAGCAATTACTGCAAATACAAGCAAGAATTTATTAAGTGATTTATAGTAGTTTTTATTAAAAATATGTGCTCCAGATTTAAATGTTGTTAAATCTATTTTCTTATTTAATTGATTGTTAGATATATTTAACATAACTATTAATTTATAGATTTAATTTCTCCTTTTTCTAAGGTAATTATTTGATTACATTGTGTTTTCCAACTCTTTTTACTACTTACTACAATTAGTGCCCATGGTCTTTTGGTGTCCGTTAAATAGCTTATTATTTTTAAAGTTTCCTCTAAATTAAATTGATCTAGCGGGTCTTCTAAAATCATAATTCTTGGTTGCTTTATAATTGCTCTGGCTAAAATTATCTTTTTAGCAATAGTAAAAGACATTTGTTTTCCTTCAGGATATAAAACCGTTTCTAAACCATTGGGCTGTTCTTTTAAAAATTGATTTAAACCAACGGTGTCTAAAGCTTCAAAAATAATTTCATCAGCTACACGTCTATTACCAAAAACTAAATTATCTCTAATACTCCCTTCAAAAGGGGTTTCATCTGAAAGAGACAAGCCTAATTGAGAGCGGTAATGATTTAGGTGTAGGCTGGCTAAAGACAAATTGTTAATGTAAATATTACCTTCTGTGGGTTCTATAATTCCAGAAATTAAGCGCAATAAACTAGATTTCCCAGCGCCACTTTCTCCCTGAATTAAAATTCTACTAGTTGGACTTAAAGTAAGAGAAACAGAATTAATAATTTGTTTTTTTCTGTTTTCTACGCTGTAAGAAACATTATCTAATTCTAGGGTTACGCCGTTTTTAAATAGTGGCTTTTCTCCGTCTTGAGATTCTAACTCTTTATCTACAACTTGTCCAATTTTTTCTATAGACGTTAAAACATCATAAAAAGATTCTAAACCAATAATTAGTTTTTCTACAGATTGTATTACTAATAAGATGATGATTTCTGCAGCAACAAACTGCCCAATATTCATTTCTTGATTTAGTACCAAAGCGCCACCAATTAACAATAAACTTGCAGTTACAATTACTTTAAAGCCTATCATTTGACTAAATTGTAATAACAATATTTTAAAATGGTTTTCTCTTGCTTCTAAGTACTTTTCTACTAAGTCGTCATTTTTTTCAATTGCTAAATTGGTATTTCCAGAGAGTTTAAAACTTACAACTGTTCTGGCAACTTCTTGAATCCAATGTGCAACTTTATATTTTATTTTAGACTCTGCTAAACTCGTCTCTAGTCCTTTTTGTGCTGTAAATTTAAACACAATATAAATTAATAAAAGCAAAAGAATACCGAAGATGATAAAAAACGCGTGGTAGAAAGAAAGTAAAATTAGTGCAAATATTATTTGAAGTAATGCTGTAGGCACATCAATTAAAATTTTAGACAAACCTTTTTGAATTGTTAAGGTATCAAAAAAACGATTTGCCAATTCTGGAGGATAATAATTACGGAGTTCATTCATTTTTATTTTTGGAAAACGGTAGCTTAATTCAAAAGAAGCCCTTACAAAAATCCTTTGCTGAACCGTTTCTATTATTCTAAGTTGCATTAATTGCAAGGCACCAGAAAAAATAACACCAGACGTTACCACAATAACTAAAACAATCCAAGAAGTAGAAATTTGGGCTCCTTGTATTAAGTTGATAATTGCCTGAATACCTAAAGGCAAAGAAAGTGCAACCACACCACCAAAAATAGCATAATAGAATATTTGAAAAATATCTTTTTTCTCTAGTCTTAAGAGACCAACAAATCGTTTCCAGGGTGTTAACTGTTTGTTTTTCATAATTATTTCAACGAATTTTTAACAAGATGTATAAAAAATTTTGTGGTTGTTTTTCCGTCTTTACAATTGGTGATAGAGGGAAAATGTTCATTTAAAAAGTTCTGATGCAAGCCACCTTCTAAAACAGTGCTAGCTAAACTTAAAGCAAAAGGGTAAGCTGGTTTTATTTCTAAAATCATTTCTTCTAAGCGGGTAATTAACCTTTTATAGATTTCAAAATAACCCTCTATGTTTTCTGCATCTACTTCTTTGGTTAAGAAAGACTTAGAGCTTTCATTAACAATAATTTTATATAAAATCACTTCATTAATATGAGAAAAATCACTATCTATTACAATCGTTTTAGTAACAACTTCTATTGCTTTTTCTAGCTTTGCGTCGGGTTTAGAAATACTAAAGGTTTCAATAACTAATTGATATTCTAACCACGCCCAATACCAGGAAGATAAATACAATAAAATTTTGTGTTTACTTTCGAAGTATCTATAAATAGAGCTTTCATTAGAACTAATTTTAGTACCTAATTTTTTAAAAGTAAAATTTTCAAATCCTATTTCATTTATTAGTAGAATACTGTGCTCTACAATTCTTTTTCCTAAATCTGATGATTCTGGATCTTTCAAGTAAATTTGCTTAGGAACAGCAATTTTTAATACAGAGAATAAGTTCTTCATATGAAATGAGTGTATTTATATAATTGCAAATATAATAGTAATACTATTAGTGTAGAGTATTTTACTGTTTATTTTGATATTTTTAACATTTACTTAAAAGTTAACATTAGACAGAAATTAGACTTTAAACAATAAGTATTATTAAAGCTATATCACTTAAAACTAACCTAATTAATGTTTTACTAATTGTATTTTAAGTAGTATCTTTGCAATCTAAGACAGAATACACTTCGATTATTCCACAAGTTATCTTTAGGTTTGAATTTATAAGTTTAGTATTTTATCTTAATCAAGAACAATAACTTAAAACTAGTAGTATTTTAATGGCCAAATCGCAGCAAACATTTAGTAAAAGTGAAAAGGAAAAGAAACGTTTAAAGAAACGTTTAGATAAGCAAAAGAAGATGGACGCAAGAAAAGCGGACAAAGATGAGAACGGATCAACGGGAATTCAATTTGCTTATGTAGATCATAACGGAAACTTAACAGATACTCCGCCAGACCCAGAATTAAAAGTAGAATATGAATTAGAAGACATTCAGATTTCTGTAACTAAAAAAGAAGATTTACCAGAAGAAGATCCAGTAAGAAAAGGAAAAGTTTCTTTCTTTGATACTTCTAAAGGTTTTGGTTTTATTATTGATATGGAAAACAATGAAAAATATTTTACACACGTAAGTGGTTTAATAGATGACATTGCAGAGAATGATAAAGTTTCTTTTGAATTAGAAAGAGGAATGCGTGGTATGAATGCAGTAAAAGTTACAAAGATTTAATTCTTTTTAAAATATATAAAAAGCTTTTTCATTTAATTGAAAAAGCTTTTTTTTTGCCTTTTTTTTTATAAAACTCAAAAATAGCCAAGCTTTATTCTCTTTTTGTGATACTAAAAATAGTTTCCTTTAAAATTAGATTTTATAAAAAACCAATATTAAGCATTATAAAACTCCATGCTTTCTATGATTAAAGCTTCTGGTACTATACAATCTAACTTGTAGTCCTCAAAATCATTTAGCAGCACAAAGTTTACCTGTCCGTTTATATTTTTTTTATCATGCTTTAGTAATTCCATAATTGCAGTAAAATCTTTCTTTAAAAGTGATGTTTTATTGTAGATATTTACCACAACCTCTTTTACAGCGTTTACTTTTTCTGACGGAAAACCTAATAGCTTAGCAGCCATAAAACATTCGCAAACCATACCAATAGCAATTGCCTCACCATGGGTTAAGTTTTCTTTGTCTTTAGATTCTAAGTAAAAAGATTCAATAGCATGCCCTAATGTATGCCCGAAATTCAAAATTTTTCGTAAATTTTGTTCTTTAGGATCTTGAAGTACTACTTCATTTTTTATTTCAATAGATCTAAATATTAAATCTTCAATATTTAAGTTTTTATTATTTTTTATCTCGTTAAATAAGGCAACATCATAAGTAATTCCATATTTAATAATTTCTGCAGTACCAGATTTAATTTCTCTTTGAGAGAGGGTGTTTAAATAATCGGTATCTATAAGTACCATTTCCGGATTCGCAAACAACCCAATTTGATTTTTAAGAACTCCTAAATCTACACCTGTTTTACCACCAACAGAGGCATCTACCATAGATAATAAGGTTGTAGGTATGTTTACAAAATCTACACCTCGTTTAAAACAAGAAGCCACAAAGCCACCCAAATCTGTAATAACACCGCCGCCTAGAGTAATAATTAAACTCTTTCTATCTCCACCTAATTCTGTAATAGCGTTCCAGACACCAATACAAGTCTCTAAATTCTTATTTATTTCTCCAGATTCAATCTCAATAACCTCAATTCTTTTATCTGTCTGTAAATTTGGAATAAATTTAGGATAACAAGATTCAAAAGTATGTTCATCCACCAAAATAAAGAGCGTAGAATAATTATTTCTCGCAATTAATGCAGACAACTCATGATATCCTTTCTCTTGAAAATGAACAAGGTAACTAATGGCTTTAATAGAATTCATAATAAAATTATTAAGTACGCAAATTAAATAGATTTTTTTGAATTATATATAATCTTGAAGTATATTTGTTACGATTAAAAAATCTATTAGATGAAAATTTTTGACAATACCGAAATAGCATTCTCTTTGAAAACATATTCTGAGTTAGAAAGAGCTTTTTTTTTATTTAAAATGATTCAAAACCAACCAATGGTTAGAATAGGAACCGCGGTTACCAACTTTGCTTTAAAAGCGCATTTACCAGTAGGGGGTTTAATTCGTGCTACGGTATTTGATCATTTTTGTGGTGGTACCAATGAAGAAGACTGTTTGCCAACGATAGATAAGTTATATACAAAAGGCGTTTCTTCTGTTTTAGACTATTCTGTAGAGGGAAAAGAGGAGGAAAGCGAGTTTGATGAAACGGTAACAAAAATTTTAAAAGTAATTAATTTTGGAAAAGAAAACAAAGCCATTCCTTTTGCAGTATTTAAGCCAACAGGTTTTGGGCGTTTTGCGATTTTTCAAAAAGTAACAGAAAAAATAACTTTAACAGCAATTGAAGAAGCGGAATGGCAGCGTGTAATAGTCCGTTTTAATACCGTTTGTAAAGCTGCTTTTAAAAATAATGTACCCTTGTTAATAGACGCAGAAGAAAGTTGGATGCAAGGAGCTGCAGATCATTTAATAGAAGAAATGATGGAATCCTATAATAAGGAAAAAGCCATTGTTTTTAATACACTACAAATGTATCGTCATGATCGTTTAGACTATTTGAAGGGCTTAGCAGAAAGAGCAAGAGAAAAAGGATTTCATATTGGTATGAAGGTGGTGCGTGGTGCATATATGGAAAAGGAACGAGACAGAGCGCAAGAAAAAGGATATGAGTCTCCGATTTGTTCAGACAAACAGGCTACAGATATTAACTATGATGCCGCTATTGTGTACATGATGGAACACCCAAATATGGGGTTATTTGCAGGAACACATAATGAGGAGAGTACTTATTTAGTGATGGATTTGGCTAAAAAGCACCAAATAAAGAAAGAAGACAAACGTTTGTGGTTTGGGCAATTATATGGCATGAGTGATAATATTAGTTTTAATTTATCTGAAGCAGGTTATAACGTAGCAAAATACCTTCCATTTGGTCCTGTAAGAGACGTAATGCCTTATTTAATTAGAAGAGCAGAAGAAAACACTTCTGTGGCGGGACAAACAAGTAGAGAGTTAAATTTGATTAGTACAGAGCGTAAACGTAGAAAAATATAGTGCAAGCGGTAGATGAAATAAAAGAATTGTTGCATAAGAACAAGCTGAGATTGTATGAAGAATTGTCTCAGAGTAAAGAAGCAATGCGTTTAATAAAAAAATCTACACACACCAACTTAACAGAAGAAGAGAAGCAGAAGGTTAAAACCCAACTTTTAGACATTTGTAAAGCAATACCAGCCTTTGCGGTATTTATGCTTCCGGGTGGCGCACTGTTATTACCCTTATTAATTAAATTAATTCCAGATATTTTACCTTCTGCATTTCAAGAAGACCCACCAGTTTAAAATTAAATTGATTTTATATACCTACTTTTTTCGCATTCTTTAAAAATTGAAAATGCACTTTTGTTTTTTAAATTAAGGAAGTAAATGCGCACTAAAATAGTAATTTACAGTTTTCATAACAATTTAATAACGGTCAAAAGTTAAAAATAAACAGTTAGAATTCGTTTAAATTGTATAGAATCAACTACTTTTGCACGAAATTTAAGAAATCACGCATGCATCAAATTAGAAATATTGCTATTATAGCCCATGTCGATCACGGGAAAACAACCTTAGTTGACAAGATTATTGATCAAGCAAAAATCTTAGACGATCGTAAAGAACGTACAGATTTATTGTTAGATAATAACGATTTAGAACGTGAAAGAGGAATTACAATTCTTTCTAAGAACGTTTCTGTAATGTACAAAGGCACAAAAATCAACGTAATTGATACTCCTGGTCACGCCGATTTTGGTGGTGAGGTAGAGCGTGTATTAAAAATGGCTGATGGTGTTTTGTTATTAGTAGATGCATTCGAAGGGCCAATGCCACAAACTCGTTTTGTATTAGGTAAAGCCTTAGACTTAGGTTTAACTCCTATTGTTGTTGTAAATAAAGTAGACAAAGAAAACTGTACTCCAGACATCGTTCATGAGAAAGTATTCGATTTAATGTTTGCATTAGAAGCAACTGAAGAGCAATTAGATTTTGCAACTGTTTACGGTTCTGCAAAAAACAATTGGATGAGTACAGATTGGAAAAACGAAACTGATAATATTATTCCTTTATTAGATGCCGTTTTAGAATCTATTCCAGCAACCAAATACAATGAAGGTACACCACAAATGCAAATTACTTCTTTAGATTTTTCTGCTTTTACAGGTAGAATTGCTATCGGACGTGTATTTCGTGGAGATTTAGAAGTTGGGCAAGACTATATGTTATGTAAGGCAGACGGTTCTACTAAAAAAGTAAGAATTAAAGAATTACACGTATTCGAAGGAATGGGTAAAGTTCAAGTAGATAAAGTACCTTGTGGAGATATTTGTGCAATAACAGGTTTAGATGGTTTCGAAATTGGAGATACTATTGCCGATTTAGAAAACCCAGAAGCATTGCCAAGAACAGAAATAGATCAACCTACAATGAGTATGTTGTTTACAATTAACAATTCTCCTTTCTTTGGTAAAGAAGGTAAGTTTGTTACTTCGCGTCACATTCGTGACCGTCTGTTTAAAGAATTAGAAAAAAACTTAGCATTAAAAGTTGAAACAACTGATAGTGAAGATAAATTTAACGTTTTTGGACGTGGAGTTTTACACTTATCTGTTTTAATTGAAACAATGCGTAGAGAAGGATATGAATTACAAGTAGGTAGACCACAAGTAATTTTAAAGGAAATTGATGGTAAGAAACATGAGCCAATGGAAACATTGTCTATTGATGTACCAGAAGAAATGGCCTCTAAAGCAATTAACTTGGTATCTCTTAGAAAAGGAGACATGTTAATTATGGAGCCTAAAGGAGATTTACAACACTTAGAATTTTCAATTCCTTCTAGAGGATTGATTGGTTTAAGAAATAGAATTTTAACAGCTACAGCAGGTACTGCAATTATTAACCACAGATTTAGTGAATATGGTCTTTACAAAGGAGACTTTACTGAAGAAGTAAAAGGAGCAATTGTTTCTTCTGCAGCGGGTAAAGCAACTGCATATGCATTAAACCGTTTACAAGATAGAGGACGTTTCTTTATTGATGTAAACCAAGAGATTTATATTGGCCAAGTAATTGGAGAAAATAGTAAATCTGATGAAATGGCAGTAAACTTAATTAAAGGAAAGCAATTGACAAACATGCGTAAATCTGGTACAGATGAAGCGATGAAAATTGCACCGAAAGTAGATTTCTCTTTAGAGGAAAATATGGAATATATTAAGGCAGATGAATACTTAGAAGTAACTCCAGAAAACTTAAGAATGCGTAAAATTGTCTTTAAAGGATAATTTTTAGAAGTAAAATATATTAGAAAAGCTCAAGATGAAAATCTTGAGTTTTTTTTTGCTTTTTTTTAGTTTATTATTTGTCTAAATTCCAACGATACCCAAAATTAATGATACCCAAAGAATACATTGAAGCCCGTGCATCTGCACCAAGCGGACTTACTTCTAAAGATACAATCCAATAACTATTTGTACCAACAGAAAAACTAGCTTGGGTATAGAGATGCATTGGAAAGGGTCTTACCCCAAATGTAACCATGGTATTGTTGTATTTTTCACCAATACCTATTTTACCTGTAACGATGGAAGGAAAAGCAAAACCTGCTTCATATTCTAGAATAAAGTTATTTTCATTTATAAATGTTTTTCCCCAAAGTAAAGAAGTTCCTGGCATAGCTATGCCTTCATCTGATATAAATGCCGCTCCAAAATTCCACTCCATAAAAGAGCTTTCACTCGTCCATTTAGAAGCTTCTTGTCCGTTAATCGTATTTAAAAAAAATAAAAAGAATGCAGTACCAAAAAGTAGTTGTTTCATGATATTTAAATTTATTAATTACTTTGACATTTAGTATTACTTGCAATTAAGGAGTAGTTAAGGTAGTTAAAAAAATACAGATGAAAAATGGGTTGGTTTTAGTTTTTACTTTAATAAATATTTTTGTAAATCAATTTTAGATATTCAAATATAAAATAGTTCAGTACTTTATAATATTTCTTTATTCATTTCTATTTTAAAGTAATTTTTTAAATCGTAAAGAAATTAAACCTAAAACTGGACCAATTGCTAATATTTGAAATACAAAAGTAGAAGACGTACTGTGAAAAAGGGTACTAATTAATTGTATGCTAAGAATGGTAATAGAGAAACCGATACAATTTACAATGGTAAGTGCAGTTCCTTTGTCTCTTTCAGGGGTTTTTTGTGCTACCAAAGTAGAAAATAATGGTGAATCTGCGATTACTACTATTCCCCAGAAAAGTAAAAAAACAATAAATATAGCTTCGTTTTTAATTAGAAAAATGAACGGAGTAGCCAAACAGCAAAAGCAAGAAAATAATAATGTTAAAAAAGCAATTCTTTTTATTCCGTATTTATTAGCCGCATAACTGCTTAGAATGCAAGCAATGCTTCCAATACCAATAATAAAGAAAGATAGTAGCGGTATGTTAAATTGCACATTAGTATATGTTTTTGTGTAGGTTTTTAGTAGAATAGGCACAAATGCCCAAAAGGTATAAAGCTCCCACATATGACCGAAATAACCAAAAGCAGCTTTTCTAAAAGAAGTGTTTTTAAATAGCTTAAAACAGATAGAAAGATCTAAAGCAGTCCTTTTTTTACGATATGGGCCGTTTGGTACAAGAAGTAGTAACAGGCAACCACCAAAAGTTGCCAAACTAGAAATAGATAAAAGCACTGTTGTCCATGAAAAAGATTGCATGCTGTCTTTTAATAAATGTGGTAAGGCAGTACCTAAAACTAATGCTCCTACTATAAAACCTAAAGAAGTACCCAATCCTTTTTTATAATAGTCTGTGGCAATCTTCATGCCTACTGGGTAAATTCCTGCTAAGAAAAAGCCAGTAAAAAAACGAATGATAAGTAGTGTAGATAAGGTATTGTTATCAAAAATAATACAAGTATTGCAAAGCGCACCTAATAAAGCACAAACAAAAAAAACTTTAGATGGCGAAAACCGATCTGCTATTGCAAAGAGTGCAAAGAGGAACGTTCCTGCTATAAAACCAAATTGCACAGCAGAAGTTAAATTTTCTAAAGCATTGGTATTTAAATTAAAACTTACTATAAGATCATTTAACACCGCGTTGCCTGCAAACCACAAAGACGTGCAGCAAAATTGTGAAATAACGATTATTGGAAGTATTCTTTTATGATCTTTCATTTACAGAGCAAATTTATTGAAAAGAAGGCAATATTCAATTTAAAATTATCTTAGAAATCAGATTCTTTATATATCTTTGAGTAGATGAAAAAAGTTAAAATTATAGAATGCCCAAGAGATGCCATGCAAGGCATAAAATCGCATTTTATTACTACAGATAAAAAGGCTTTATACATTAATGCACTTTTAAATGTGGGTTTTGATACTATAGATTTTGGTAGTTTTGTTTCACCCAAGGCAATTCCGCAAATGCGAGATACTGCAGATGTTTTGGCAAAGTTAGATTTGTCTAAAACAGATAGTAAATTATTGGCAATTATAGCCAATGTGAGAGGTGCAAAAGATGCTGCACAATTTGAAGAAATAGACTATTTGGGGTATCCATTTTCTATTTCAGAGAATTTTCAAATGAGGAATACACACAAAACTATTTCCGAATCTATTATCGCTTTAGACCAAATTTTAAGTATTGCAGATCAATCAAAGAAAGAAGTTGTTGCATATTTATCAATGGGTTTTGGAAATCCGTATGGAGATCCTTGGAATGTAGACATTGTGGGCAATTGGACAGAAAAATTATCTAAAATGGGTGTGAAGATTTTATCGCTTTCAGATACCATTGGCAGCTCTACACCAGAAGTAATAGATTATTTATTTTCGAACTTAATACCGGCCTATTCAGAAATTGAATTTGGTGCACATTTACATACCACACCAGACAAATGGCACGAAAAAGTGAATGCTGCCTTCAATGCAGGTTGCAATCGCTTTGACGGTGCTATAAAAGGTTACGGCGGATGCCCAATGGCTAAAGATGAGCTAACAGGTAATATGCCAACAGAAAAGTTACTCTCTTATTTTACGCAACAAAAAGCAGAGACCAATATAAAGCCTATGAGCTTTGAAAGTGCCTACAATAAAGCGCTAGAGGTTTTTAATTTTTAGTATTGAATTAAAAATAATTTACACAATTCAACGTATTTGATTATGAAATTTTTGAAAGTATGCTTACTAGTTTTTATTTTACTTACTTCTTGCCAACAAAAAGATGATGTAATTAACTTTACCTTTTTACAATTAAACGACGTCTATGAGATTGCCCCAATACAAGGTGGAGCTTTTGGCGGAATGGCTAGAGTAGAGACAGTGCACAAAGAATTATTGAAAGAAAATAAAAACACGATGCTTTTTATGGCTGGCGATTTCTTAAATCCTTCTTTAATAGGAACTCTAAAAGTAGGAGGCGAGCGAGTGAAAGGAAAACAAATGGTAGAAGTAATGAATGCTATGAATTTTGATTTGGTGGCTTTTGGAAATCATGAGTTTGATGTCTCTAAAGGCGCTCTTCAAAAAAGACTAAATGAAAGCAATTTTCCATGGATTTCTGCGAACGTGCAATTAAAGACTAAAGATACTTTAGGTTCTTTTTATAAACAGAGAAATGGTAAGAAAGAGGCAGTGCACAAAACCTTTATAAAAGAGTTTACAAATGAAGGTGGTGTTGCTGTTAAAATAGGTTTTATAAGTGTATGCATACCGTCTAATCCAAAAGATTATGTAGTGTATGGTAATATGTTTGGGCAAGCCAGAGCGTCTTACGCTGCTCTAAAAGATAGCGTAGATGTTGTATTTGGTTTAACACATGTTAAATTGGCAAATGATAAAAGAATAGCTAAGTTGCTGCCTAATTTACCCTTAATAATGGGCGGACATGAGCACGCAAATAGTACTAATTTTGTAGGTGATGTTCAAATTTCTAAAGCAGATGCGAATGCAAAAACAGTATTTGTACATAGAATTTCATTTGATAAAAAAACCAAGAAGACTAAAGTTACTTCAGAATTAAAAGAAATTAATGCTACGATTAAAGAAGATGAAAAAGTAGCCGCTATTGTAACTAAATGGCAAGATATTTTAAATACAAAGTTAAAAGATATTATTAGTAATCCTGAAGAAGTTGTATATACTACAAGTATTCCTTTAGACGGTCGTGATGCCCCTATTAGAAGTAAGCAAACAAATTTAGGAGAACTTATTACGAAAGCAATGTCTTTTGGTTTTAACGATACAGTAGACGCTGCGCTTGTAAACGGTGGCTCTATAAGAATAGATGATCAATTAAGTGATGCTATTACTGCAGTAGATATTTTTAGAGTATTGCCTTATGGTGGTGCTGTATTAAAAGTAGCTATTAAAGGACATTTGTTAAAACGTGTGTTGCAATACGGTAAATTGGCAGCTGGCACAGGTGCTTATTTACAAAGGTATAATGCAACTGTTGCCGGTAAAGATTGGTTTATTAAAGGGCAACCATTAGATGAAGATAAAACATATACCGTAGCTTTTTCAGATTATTTATTAAAAGGATTTGATATTCCTTTTTTATCTAATAAAAGTGCTGGTGTCTTAAAAATTCACAAACCAACAGAAAATGAGTTGAGTGTAGATATTAGAAAAGCAGTAATTGCGTACTTAAAATTAGAAACAAAAAAGCGCGCTATTAATTAACGCTCGTTTTTAGGATTTAAATTTTAAACCACATTAGATTCAAAAAGGATGATTTGGTCTTAAACTTTCAGGTAATTAAGAAACGATATATGTGATGTCTTGTAAGCTGATAATATTTACAGTTAAGTTTATCCTTTTAATAACGGAATACTTTCCTGAAAGATTTACAATAAAATTAGAGGTTGCTTTTTTATTTATAAGGATACCTATTGCACCCGCTTGTATTTTAAATTCTCGTTTAAAGCTTCGGTCTAATTTAATATTTACTTCAGACTACTCTACAGAAATCAACTCATTAAATTAAAAAACTATTGGAAAATGAATTGTTATATTTATTTTATTCATAAGATTTTTATGTTGCTAATTAAGAATTTTTTTATTGATTGAATTTAAAAGTAAATCCTTGTTATTTAGGTTTGTTTTTTGAATATTTTTGAGTTTAATATTTTTTTATAAAATATATTACTATTTTTTTATCTTTAAACGTCTAATTATCAAATAATTAAAAATTATATTTTATTTTAATTTATTCTAAATAAGCATTGCGAGAGTTAAAAAGGGGTATTATATTTGCACAAAAATATAAAATATTATTCTTAATAAGTCTAAATAAAGGCTAAAAAACAATTACTATGAAGTTTTATTACAATTCAATTCAATTATTTATGGTTTCACTTATTATGGTGGCCAATTTATCTTGTACTGACGAAAAAGATCCAATAATTCCTGGAAATATAGAAGTTACTGCGCCAGATACTTATTTATTTCAGAGAGGTGGAGAGAGCACTGTTAGTTATGGTGGGCAAACTGCTAGATTAGATATGGCAGCATCCTTATTTAATAAACTTAATGACGAGAGTGTTTCTGCTGCGACTCTTTTAGAAATGTTTAATGAGGGTAGTGGTTTTACTGCTGAAGATGGAGCTTCTGCTGAAGAACAAGCTGCTATTGAAACTTTAAATAGTTCTGGAAAAAAATTAGGAAATAAAACTGCTGCTTATGGTGATGCATCTGTTCAACCAAAAATTGCAGGTTTTCTTACAGAATATGCTGAAAATGTTTCTACTAACTTTTCAACTGAAGCTACAGCTGGGGTTGCTGGTACTTATGTATCTAGTTCAAGAACTGTTCGTGTAAATGCTAAAGGAATGGAGTTAAACCAAATCTTCGCTAAATCTCTAATAGGGGCTTTAGTAATGGATCAAGTGGTTTATGGTTACTTAAGTTCTACTAAAATAGGCGATGATGTTGATAATGATGCTACTGGATTAGAAGCTGGAGCATACACAAAAATGGAACATCATTTTGATGAAGGACTTGGATATGTTTATGGTCAAGAATCTGATATTACAATGGCAGTTTCTCCTCAAGGTAACGGTGTATTATTTAATAAATATCTTAAGAAAGTAAATGCTTCAGATGGAGGTGAAGAGCCAGGTTTAGCTACTGAAATTTACGATGCATTTAAGTTAGGTAGAGCTGCGATAGTTGCAAATGATTCAGCATTAAGAGATGCACAAGCAAAGGTTATAAAAACTAAAATGTCTAGAGTAATTCTTCATAAAGCTGCTTACTACTTAAGAGGTGCAGCAGGAAGGTTAGGCGCAACTGATGTTGATTATGCTGCCTTTTTTCATGGATTATCTGAAGGTTATGGTTTTGTTTTAAGTTTACAATTTACATACAATGCTGATGGAGCAAATTATTTCTCTCATGCTGAAGTAGCTGAAATGTTATCAAAATTAGAAGCTGGAAACGGTTTTTGGGATATAACTGCTGCTGAGCTTAACATGATGGCTGCACAAATAGAAGCTAAAATATAAATAGTTATCTGTTGTTATTTTAACTCAATTACATTATTTTTGCAAGGTGGAATTAATTTTTGATTTCCACCTTGTATTTTAAACTTTTTATATGCATCAAAGACAGAATTCCTATTTTTATTTACTAATTGTTCTTTTTATTTCATTTTCTTGTTCTGATACTACAGAATTAAACGAAAGTTTAGTTGATAATTTTGATCGTCAGGAAATATTAGAAAATGTAACTGATAATATTATTTTGCCTGCTTTTAATGATTTTACCAAAAAAATTGAGCAGCTAGAAGAAAGTGTTATTTTGTTTTCAGACACTAAAAACTTAGTTAATTTAGAAGCAGTTCAGGCTCGTTGGCTTGATGCTTATAAAGTATGGCAACATATAGAAATGTTTAATATTTCTAAAGCAGAAGAAGTATACTTTATTCAAAAAATGAATACCTATCCTGCTAGTATTACAAAAATTGAAAATAATATTAGTACAAATCAGTTTGATTTAGAATCTAATAATAATTGGGTTGCTCAAGGATTTCCTACTTTAGATTATTTCTTATTTGGTATAGAAGATAACAATACTAGTTTACTTCTTTTTTACCAAAACATTAATAATGCAGCTTACTTAAATTATTTACAAGCTGTAGTTTCTCAAATGATTGCTGTCACTGAAATAGTTTCTCAGGATTGGATTGAATCGAGAGATGTTTTTGTAAGTTCTACTGATAACTCTGCTACTTCTAGTTTAAATATGCTTACCAATGACTTTATTTATTATTTTGAAAAAGGATTAAGAACTAATAAATTTGGTATTCCGGCAGGTGTTTTTTCTGCCAACAATACAAGAGCAAAAAATGTAGAAGCTTACTATAATTCAACTAAATCTAAAGTTTTATCTTTAGAAGCAATAGAAGCAGTTAAAGGATTTTTTAAAGGGCAGACTTACAATTCTCCTGTGACGGGAGTCTCTCTCAAAAGTTATTTAGATTATATGGCTGAGAATACTATTCTTAGTTCTGCGATCATAACAAAATTTAACGAAGCTGAACAATTGATAAACCAACTTGATGAAAGTTTTGAAAATCAGATAATTACTAATAATAGTCTAATGGTAAACGTTTTTGATAAACTCCAAGAAGGTGTTATCTTGTTAAAAACCGATGTGCTCTCTATTTTGAGTATTTCCGTAGATTATATTGATGCTGATGGAGATTAAGTTTAATTTAAACATCGTATAAAACAATAAACAAAGGTTCTCTTTTTAAGAAAGGAGTTCCTTTTTTTAATATGAAAAAAAGAATAATTAATTATTTTAAAAGTCAAACTAACGCTGCTCCTTTGGCAGTCTTTAGAATATCTTTTGGTATTTTAATGTGTATTAGTATCATACGTTTTTGGTCTAAAGATTGGATTGAGCTTTTATATATAATACCTAATTTTCATTTTTCTTATTACGGATTTGAATGGGTTAAACCCCTCGGAATCTATACCTACCTTTTATTTTTAATTTGCGGTATTGCTGCTTTTTCAGTGGCCATTGGGTATAAGTATCGCTTGTCAATTCTAGTCTTCTTTTTAAGTTTTACTTACATAGAGCTGATGGATAAAACAACGTATCTAAATCATTACTACTTTGTATCTGTAGTAAGTTTTATAATGCTTTTTTTACCCTGTAATGCACAGTTTTCAATAGATGCTATTACCAGTAAAAAATCATATAAAATGGTTTCAAACTGGACAATTGATAGCTTAAAGTTAATTTTAGGTATTGTGTATTTATATGCAGGTCTAACTAAAATAAATTCTGATTGGCTATTAAAAGCAATGCCTTTAAAATTATGGTTAAAATCTAAGTATGACTTACCCTTTGTTGGTCAAACAATTATGCAACAAGACTGGTTTCATTTTTTTATGAGTTGGGGCGGAATGTTTTATGATCTTAGTATTCCTTTCTTATTAATATTCAAAAAAACACGTTCTTTCGCTTTTTTTTTAGTGGTAGTATTTCACATTGCAACTCGTATTCTTTTTCCAATAGGAATGTTTCCATACATAATGATAATATCTACAATTATATTTTTTGATGCGAAGGTGCATCAACAAATATTAGCATTTATCGAAAGAATTCTTAAAATATTTAAAATTAAAAAACAAAATTTAGATAAATCCATTGTTCAGATTGAACATTATAAGGGTCAAAAATTATCTAGAGCTATTATATTTACTTTTCTTCTATTACAATTACTTATTCCTTGGCGATATTTGCTTTATCCAGGAGAAGTATTTTGGAATGAACAAGGGTATCGTTTTTCTTGGCGTGTAATGCTGATGGAAAAAAAAGGAAGTTCAGTTTTTAAAATTAAAAACTTGAAAAATAATTCTTTTTTTTATGTAAATAATGATGATTTTCTTTCTGATGTGCAACAAAAACAAATGAGTTTTCAACCAGATATGATTTTAGAATATGGGCATTATTTAGGCAATCATTTTAAGAGCCAAGGACATCAAAATATAGGTGTTTTTGTAGAAAGTTATGTATCTTTGAATGGCAGACTTAGCCAACAATTCATTGACCCTTCTGCAAATTTAATGGAATTGAAAGACACATTTAAACATAAATATTGGATTAATCCACTACAAGATGAAATTAAAGGATTTTAAACTTTTTGCTTTGTTAATTTTCTGTCCATTTATTTCATTTACACAAGTGAATGTTTTTGGAAATATTTATGATAAATCTTCTGATTTGCCACTGATGTCAGTTGAAGTTTTTAATGAATTTGGTAATTTACTTGCCACCACTAATGTTGAGGGTAGATATGAGTTTACTGCTGCTGATTCTGAATTAAAACTTATTTTTTTCAAATATGGGTATCAGCTTTTCAAAACATCAGTTACAATAAAGGGTTCACAAATAGAAAACATTTTACTTGAACAGTCTGTAGAAGAATTATCTGAGGTGCAATTGGTTGCTGCAAAACAAAAAATTTTCTCTATTAAACGTTTAAAGGATGTTGAAGGCACAGCTATTTATGCAGGAAAAAAAACAGAAGTAATATTAATTGATAATTTAATGGCCAATTTAGCCAGTAATAATTCTCGACAAATTTATAGTCAAATTGTAGGACTTAATATTTATCAAAATGATGATGCAGGTTTACAACTTAATATTGGTGGTAGGGGATTAGATCCTAACAGAACTTCAAATTTTAACACACGCCAAAATAATTATGATATCAGCGCAGATGTGCTCGGATATCCTGAAAGTTATTATTCTCCGCCTTCAGAATCACTTTCTGAAATTCAAGTTATTAGAGGTGCTGCTTCCCTTCAATACGGCACTCAGTTTGGAGGTTTGGTGAACTTCAAAACCAAAGCACCTAATCCTTTTAAAACACTTGAGGTAGTTTTAAGAAACACTATAGGGAGTAACGGCCTTTACACTAATTTTACAAGTTTTAGCGGTACTTCTAAAAAGTTAAGTTATTATGCATATGTGAATTACAAGAAAGGAAACGGTTTTAGACCTAATTCTGAATTTGAATCAAAAAATGTTTTCACTCATCTTGAGTATGCTTTTTCTTCGCAAACTAAATTAGCAGTAGAAATAACGTACTTAAGCTATTTAGCTCAGCAAGCAGGTGGGTTAAATGACGCCATGTTTAATAATGATCCATATCAAAGTGTGCGTTCTAGAAACTGGTTTAAAGTAAATTGGTTACTTTACAATGCAAAATTCACTCATAATTTTTCTGATCAAACACGTTTTAGTTTTAATTTCTTTGGATTGAATGCTAGCAGAGACGCAATTGGTTTTAGAACAAATCGTGTAGATCAGATAGACTCATTCGAAGAAAGAGATTTAATTAAAGGAACGTTTAAAAACTTTGGTTTTGAACCAAGATTCTTGCATTCTTATAATTTTTTTGGAAAAAAAGCTAAAATACTTCTAGGAGGTAAATTTTATAAGTCGAATAATACTAGTGAGCAAGGACCAGGTTCTAATGGGATTGGTCCAGATTTTGATTTTGAAACTGCGCAATACATAGATTATAAAGCACAGTCAGCTTACAAGTATCCAAATTTAAATACCGCTTTATTTGGTGAGCAAATTATATATATAAGAGACAACCTATCTATTACACCTGGCTTTAGATTAGAACATATTACAACACAGAGTGAGGGATATTATAAAAAAGTTTTTGTAGATCCTGCTGGCAATTTGCTCTTAAATGAAACGATTCCTAGTAATGAAACGCGAAAAAGATCATTTATTCTTTTTGGATTAGGGGTAAGTTATAAGCCTACTAAATACTTAGAGATATACAATAATATTTCACAAAACTATCGTTCGGTTACTTTTACAGATATCAGTATTGTAAATCCAGCATTTGCAATTAATCCAAACATAACAGATGAAAAAGGCTATAATGTAGATTTTGGTCTTAGAGGAATTTTTAATAAAATAATTTCATATGATCTTAGTGTTTTTGGTCTCTTTTATAATGATCGTATTGGTTTTGTACAAAAAGTATTTGAAGATGGTAACGTGAAGTCTGAAAGAGGAAATGTAGGAAATGCTGTAATTTACGGTTTTGAAAGTTTAGTAGATTTGAATTTTACAAAACTGTTAGATATAAACCCTAATTATGGAGTCTCTCTTTTTGCAAATACGTCTATTATAGACTCTAGATATGTAGCTTCATCTATAAACGGAATTACAGGTAAAAAGGTAGAATTTGTTCCAAAACTAAATTTAAAAACAGGTTTTAAATTTACTTACAAAGACTTTGCTTCTAGCATTCAATATACCTATTTGTCAGAACAGTTTACAGATGCTTCTAATTCTATAAACAGTAATTTAAGTGGTATTATCGGTGTTCTTCCTTCTTATGAAGTACTAGATCTTTCATTTTCATATAAATATCAGAACTTTAAAATTGAATCTGGTATAAATAATGTACTTAATCGTGCTTATTTTACAAGACGCGCTACTGGTTATCCCGGTCCAGGAATTATTACGTCTCCCCCAAGAAATTCTTATTTAACAATTGAATTTAAGTTTTAGTCTAATCTCCATCATTATCTGTAAAAGTAATTGTTAATGATAGAGTGCTCGCAACATCTACTTTTAGTAAAATAGTTAAATTTTTAATTTGGTTATATAGCTCTATTATAATGGGATTCTTATTTTCAATAGCACTCTTTAAAGTAGTATGTGATAAGGATGCTATATTAGTTTCTATAGAAAGAAAGGTTTTAGCAACAGCACTATTTATAGTTTCGTTATTAGTTATGGAAAAGATATAATCATCTAGTCCTTCAGGAATTCCGTAATAAACAGATTTTACAGCTTTAATATTTTCTTGTATTAATTCTAAAGAAATTTCACTTCTGTAAGCTTGTAGTATGCTTGAATTTATATATGCAGAGTTCTCTAAACCCGCCGGTATACCTATTTTAAAACGTACTACATTTTCTAACAAAACATTTAATTGATTCACAATTAAATTGATACTTCCATTTATACCAGTGGTTAAAGTATTGCTAATAAAAGAAGGACTGTAATTTTTCCATTGTTCCTCTAAAGACTCAGATTTTTCAAGCAAATTGTAGGCAAGGGCTGTTAGAAAACCTTTTCTTCGCAGGTTAGAAAAAGAATTTACTGTTGTTTCTAAATCTGCATCAAATAATAAGTATTCAATAGCACTCAATCCTCTAGAATTTGTTGGTAAACCAATTATAATACCTTGTTTAATAATATTTGTAGAGGCAATAAATTCTTCTATTTTAAGTTCATTTGCACCCCAGCTGTAGATAGATAGGTATATGGCAGAAGCTTTAATTTCTCCTAAATTTCCAATTTCAGTTTTAGAAAACGAAATTGCAGTGTTTTTCCAAGATTTCTTTAAAATTAATAAATTTTCTTTGTTGGTGTTTTCTGTAAATTTTATGGATGCTTCATTTAAATTCCTCACCTCTGAAACAAACTTAGTGATTGCAGGGTGAATCAAATAATCTGTATATTCCTGATGATAATTAAAGACATCAAAAGTTTTTTTTTCGGTTAAACCGTCTTTACTGCAGCCAAGAAGTAAAGTGAAACAGGCGATAAATACACCAAATATTACTGTTTTCATATTATAGAGAGTTTATAAAAGCAAGTACATTTTGCCTTTCTTCTTTAGTTCTTTTTTTGTACATATTTTTTGATTCATTAGCCTCACCACCGTGCCATAAAATAGCTTCTTCTATATTTCTTGCTCGCCCATCATGTAATAAAAATGTATGACCATTTACTTCTTGGATCATTCCAATTCCCCATAAAGGTTGGGTTCTCCATTCTTTTCCCGTTGCTAAAAAATCGGGTCTATTATCAGCTAAATTATCACCCATGTCGTGCAATAAAAAATCAGAAAAAGGTCTTATCGTTATATTTTCTAACAGAGTATTGAAAGAATAATCATTGGATGTTGTAAAAACTTGAGTATGACAAGTATTACATTTTAACTCTCTAAATATTTGTTTGCCTTTCAAAACATTTTCATCCTCATAATTTCTTCTTATTGGCACCGATAAAGAGGAGATGTAAATCATAATGTTATTTAAAGAATTTTCTGGAACTTCTGGGAGCCCCCCATTTGGTGAATTGATGGAATCTTGTTGAGGGGAAGGACAATTTTTCTTAGGAAAAATAGATGTAGTTAATCCCATATCTCCACTAAATGCGTCTGCAACTTGCTGCAGTAGAGTAGGCTGATTTGATTTCCATCCAAATTTACCAAGTTCATTCTGATTTGTTGTATGATTCCAAACATAATTTGGTTTTCCAGAGATACCGTCATTATTAGTGTCAAATTCATCTGCATTATAAAGTATATCTTCTTTAGATAAAGCATCAATTAAGCCCAAACCAATTACTTGTTGCCCAACTCTTGGAGAAGTTAAAACCCCTTGTAACGATCCAAATTGTTCATTAGTAATTGTATAAATTGGTTTGCGAAGTTCGTAGGTTTCACCATCATCAAACTCACCCTTTAAAGTTGTGTAACTAATACCAACTTTAGCTTCAAAAGGAACTCCTAAATTTGCTCTGTCTTGTATTTGCCCTCCATAGTTTGATACGTGTTTGGGTCCTCCAAAATTACCCGTTCCAACTTCACTTATACGCATTAAGAAACCTCCTGAAAACTCTTGACCAGGTTTAAGCGGTGAACCCCTGCCATCTTTATTATGGCAAGCACTGCAAGCCCTTGCATTAAAGGTTGGTCCTAAACCATCTCTTGCTGTAGTAGATGCAGGAGAACTTACCCAGTTTTGTCTAAATAAAGAATTTCCTACAAAAAATAGTAAATCGGTATTCGTAGGTAGGCCAGGCACTGCTTGATCAAAAGCATTTGCACCTAAAAGAGAGGTTGTTAAACTACCAGCAGATAATTCTTCTCCTTTTTCATATGTATTTAAGGGGATGTAGATATCTTCTTTGCTGCAGGATATATTTATTAAAATGGTAAAAAGTAGAAAGATTAAATATTTCATTATTTTTTTTAAAAAAGAAAACCAAACCACCTCTTTGAAGGTCGTTTGGAAATCTAGTATATATAGGGTGAATGTAAAATAATTAAACACTTGGGTCAATGGTGTCTCCGGTTATAGATTTTCCTGCTTGTGCAAGCTCATCTCCTTGTTTTCTTAATGTTAAAACAGCAGACATAATAGGATTGTTAAAATTATCAATCGTTTCAATCATTAATTGATTATCAAAATAGCCAGTAGTAGCGATTGTAGTCACTTTATTCATTACTTCTGATGCAGTAGCGGTTAAGCTCGCTGCTTCATTTGTATTTATAAGTTTTAAAACGTCTAATAAAGATGTGCCAGAGATTATAGAACCATCCGTATTTTTATAAGAGCCATTAATAATATTATTAATTGACTGTGCATTTAAAAATACATCTCTATGAGTATTGTCAGAGAAACAAGAATGTTCATCTTCTTGGTTTTGATTCTCTACAGCAACTGCCATTCTTTCTCCGGCTAATTCTCCCTTACTTAATTTTGCAGCACCAGTTAAAATTTTAGTTATTGTATCATTTGATGTCATTGCTAAAAAAGAGTTTCTATAGTTTGCTCCAGGTTTCCATTGATTGACAACAGATTTTAAGTCATCTACTAAAAGGGCTGTAACTACTTTTAAATATTGCCCTCTTCTATCAGCATTTGTTGCGGTTGTGTAATCAGTTAAGGCCCTTTGTCCTTTCATTTTTAGAGAAGGTGAAGTATTGTCTTGACCCCATAACAAAAATTCTATAGCATGAAAACCAATAGTCACATTAGACTCATTGCTCTCGTAACCTGATATTTCTTTTAAAACATCTTTTGTTAACGTTGGATACGCCGTTGTATTATTTATAATATTCTGTCTGTTATCTGATAAATCTTGTCCACCAGTTCCATCAGTAACATAATCTATCAAAGCTTCATCTAACGGCCAGGCATTAATATAACCCTCTGGTTCTCCATCTGAACCATCAATAGGACCGTCATAAAAACGGTATGCTTCTGTTTGCCCATATGGCTCTCTAGAAATTAACCAGTTGTTTTTCGCAGCTTGAAATGTTGTAGATGTCGGATTCGCAACAAAAGTATCTATTGCTGTTTGTAATTCATTAAGTTTGGTCATTGAATCTTCATAACTAGCTAAAACGATATTGACATAGTTATCTACAAATTCTTTCTTCTTATTTTCAATTATGGTTGCAGGATCATCAAAATCCTTTTCATCATTACAAGCCATAAATAATAGGGTAAAACATACTAAAATTATTGATTTTTTCATTTTATTTTTTTTTATTTGGGCAAATATACATATCAAATCTAGTTACGCAATCTTTATTTAGAATAAATAAGAATAATAAATTAAGAACTTATTATTTACTTGTCAATTTTCACTTATAAATGAAAAGATATAAACGTTTCTAGAATCAATAAATAATTGTAAATTTGTACGCAATTATACTTTAATTGCACCATGACAGCACACAACGACAAAATTTTAGGAGAAGGTTTAACATATGATGATGTTTTATTAATTCCAGCCTTTTCAGAAGTACTTCCAAGAGAAGTAAGTATTCAAACAAAATTTACTAGAAATATTACCATTAACGTTCCCATCGCTTCGGCAGCTATGGATACCGTCACGGAATCTGCTTTGGCAGTAGCAATTGCTAGAGAAGGTGGTATTGGTGTTTTACATAAAAACATGACTATTGAGCAGCAAGCCCAAGAAGTTAGAAGAGTAAAACGTGCAGAATCTGGTATGATTTTAGACCCAGTAACTTTGCCTTTAACGGCTACGGTTGCAGATGCTAAAAATAGTATGAGAGAGCACAGTATTGGCGGAATACCAATTGTTGCAGAAGATGGTACTTTAAAAGGAATTGTAACTAATAGAGATTTACGTTTTGAGCATGATGGAACAATTGCAATTGTAGATGTTATGACAAGTAAAGACTTGGTAACTGCTGCCGTTGGAACTTCTTTAAATGATGCTGAAAAAATTCTTCAAAATTATAAAATAGAAAAACTTTTAATTGTAGATGATGCATACATTTTAAAAGGACTAATTACGTTTAGAGACATTACAAAAGTGACTCAGAAACCAATTGCCAACAAAGATTCTTTTGGTAGACTAAGAGTTGCCGCTGCATTAGGGGTTACTAGTGATGCTGTCGAAAGAGCAGAAGCCTTGGTAAAAGCTGGTGTAGATGCTGTAATTATAGATACTGCTCACGGACATACAAAAGGTGTGGTTACTGTTTTAAAACAAGTAAAAGCTGCATTTCCTAATTTAGATGTGGTTGTTGGTAATATTGCAACCGGTGCAGCTGCTAAATATTTGGTAGAAGCAGGTGCAGATGCTATAAAAGTAGGTATTGGTCCTGGTTCTATTTGTACAACTAGAATTGTAGCCGGAGTTGGTTTTCCTCAATTCTCTGCAGTCTTAGAGGTTGCTGCTGCTATTAAGGGCAGTGGAGTGCCTGTCATTGCAGATGGTGGAATTAGATACACAGGTGATATACCAAAGGCGATTGCTGCAGGTGCAGATTGTGTAATGCTAGGATCTTTATTAGCAGGAACAAAAGAATCTCCAGGAGAAATGATTATTTACGAAGGAAGAAAATTTAAATCTTATAGAGGTATGGGATCTGTAGAAGCGATGAAGCAAGGCTCTAAAGATCGTTATTTTCAAGATGTAGAAGCAGATATAAAAAAGTTAGTTCCTGAAGGAATTGTAGGTAGAGTGCCGTATAAAGGTGAATTAGATGAAAGTATTCATCAGTTTGTTGGTGGTTTACGCGCAGGTATGGGGTACTGTGGTGCAAAAGATATTGCAACTTTAAAAGAAACAGGAAGATTTATTAGAATTACTGCTAGTGGAATTAATGAGAGTCACCCACATGACGTTCATATAACCAAAGAATCTCCTAATTATAGTAGAAGATAAAATTACAAATTTTATATTTTTAAAAACTCAAGATTTAGTTCTTGAGTTTTTTTTGTTTTTTTGTTTTTGAGAATTCACAAATCTATGTTAAAGTGCGAAATATAACTTATTTGAATTCCTATATTTGTAAGATAACCAAACGCTTATCTAAATGAAAAAAATTATATTTCTTTTTTTATTTGTGTCCTTTTCTACAATGGCGCAAAAAGTAGATTTATCTTATTATTTACCAAAAGACGTAACGTACAACCAAAACATACCAACACCAGCATCTATAGTTGGTCATGAAGTAGGCGAGTGGCATATTACGCATGATAAGTTAGTGGAATATATGAAAGCTTTGGCAGCCTCATCTGATAGAATTTCTATTGAAAATAGAGGAAAAACTTTCGAAGACAGGCCTTTGTTATTGTTAACAATTACTGCACCAGAGAATCATAAAAATATAGAACGTATTCGCAAAACACATATCGCGGTAACAGACAATAATACAGTTGCTGTTTCAGAAAACCCAATTGTGGTTTACCAAGGGTTTTCTATTCACGGAAACGAACCAAGTGGCTCTAATGCTGCATTGGCGGTTGCTTATTATTTAGCGGCAGCACAAGGAGCAGAAGTAGATGATCTGTTAAAAAATGCCGTTATTTTATTTGATCCTTCTTTTAACCCAGACGGTTTACAACGTTTTGCATATTGGGCAAATACTAATAGAAGTAAAAACATCAATCCAGATCCTAACGATAGAGAATACACAGAAATTTGGCCAAGAGGAAGAACCAACCATTATCAGTTTGATATGAACAGAGATTGGTTGCCAGTGCAATTGCCAGAGAGCAAAGCAAGGATTGCAAGTTTTCATAAATGGTTGCCTAATATTTTAACAGATCACCATGAAATGGGAAGCAATTCTAGTTTCTTTTTTCAACCCGGAATTCCGAGTAGAACAAATCCGCTAACACCTCAAATAAACCAAGATTTAACGAAAGAAATTGCAACCTACCATGCCAAAGCATTAGATAAAATAGGTTCTCTTTATTATTCAGAAGAAAGTTTTGATGATTTTTATTACGGAAAAGGCTCTACGTTTCCAGATATTAACGGAAGTATTGGTATTTTATTTGAACAAGCAAGTTCTAGAGGGCATGCTCAAGAGACTGTAAATGGTGTTTTAACGTTTCCATTTACCATTAGAAATCAGTTTACTGCGGCGCTATCTACCTTAGAAGCTGCGCGTAAAATGAGAATTAAAATTTTACAATATCAGCAAGATTTTTACAAAGAATCTAGATCTACAGGAACAGATAAAGCGCTTGTTTTTGGTGATGAAAAAGATGCTGCTACAAGTTACCATTTGGCAGCAGTGTTAAAACGGCATCAAATTAAAATTCATGAGGTAAAAGAAGACTTTACACAAAACGGAAAAATATTTAAGAAAGGCTATAGTTATGTAGTTCCTATGAATCAAAAGAATCAACGTTTGGTAAAAGCAATGTTTGATGTAAGAAAAACATTTAAAGATAGTTTGTTTTATGATGTTTCTGCTTGGACTTTTAACCATGCCTTTGGAGTAGATTATGCCGAAAACATTTCACTTAAAAAAGCGGGTAACGAGATTACTGATTTAAAAATGAAAGAATGTATTGTTTCTTTTAGAAGTGAATATGGGTATTTAATGTCTTGGAATGAATATTACACGCCAAAAGCGTTAAATGCTATTTTACAAAAAGGCTTGCGTGCAAAAGTATCTATGAAGAATTTTAAAAATGGTGGTATTTCTTATGAATACGGTACTGTTTTTATTCCTGTTCAGAATCAAGATTTAAACGGATTGGAATTGTATCAATTTTTACAAACAACGGCAGCGGAAAGTCATGTTACTATAAACGGAGTTAATACGGGGTTAAATGACGGAATAGATTTAGGAAGTAATAACTTTAGCAATATTAAGAAGCAGAAAGTAGCCATGTTGGTTGGAAACGGAATTGCAGGAAACGATTCTGGAGAAATCTGGCATTTGTTAGATCAACGTTTTGATATGCCGTTAACGCGCATAGATATGAGCTATTTTACAAGAATAGACATTAGTAAATACACGGCAATTGTAATTCCTAGTAGTGCTAATTTAGGGAAAGTAGCAGAGGAGAAGTTGAAAACTTGGGTTAAAAATGGTGGTGTTTTAATTGGGTATAAGAATACAGCAAAATGGTTGGCTAAAAGTAAGTTTATCAGTTTAAATTTTGAGAAAACAAAGATGGATGCCATTCAGAATGTTTCATTCGAAAACAAATCACTACAATCTGGTGCTCAGTATATTGGTGGCGCTATTTTTGAAGCAAATGTAGACCGTTCTCATCCTGTAAATTTTGGTTATAAAAATGACAAATTAGCGTTGTTTAGAAATTCTACGTTGTTTATAAAGGCGGATACCAAAAGTTTTAACAATCCTATTCAGTACACAGCAAAACCTTTGTTAAGTGGTTATATTTCTAAGGAAAATGCAAAAATAATTAAAAACACAGTTCCTTTTAAGGTAGAAAGATTGGGCAAAGGACGTGTTGTTGTTTTTACAGACAATACCAATTTTAGAGGATTTTGGTATGGTACAAATAAGTTATTAATGAACGCCATTTTCTTCGGAGATAAGATGTAATTCGCAATTGCAGTGACAGTCTAAAACAGGCTGTCTTTTTGCGTAATCTTTATCTGTATTAAAATTATGTCTAAATTTTAGTACTAGAAATTTTATTATGTTTTTATTCTTTTAGAAGCACTCTCTATTATTACTGTAACAAAATGGTTTATAACTCGTCTTAATTATATCCTCAACTAAAACGACATTATGAGCTTTTTTAGAGTTTTATTCGCAATTATTTTCCCGCCACTTTCTGTAATAGACAAAGGTTGTGGCTCTGTATTTATTATTTTTTTATTGACACTTTGTGGCTGGATTCCTGGAGTTATTGGTGCTTTGGTCATTTTAAATAATCCTAAGAATTAATTTTTATTAAAAATTTAGAAAATATTAGTTACCCAATCGTTTCACCATTTTTAACTGCTTTAGAAGCTCTTAATAAAACTACCTGTCCTTCTGTATTATAAATACCTAAAACTAAGACTTCGCTCATAAAATTAGCAATTTGTCTGGGTTTAAAATTTACAATTGCAGACACTTGTTTGTGTAGTAAATCTTCTTTTGAATATAAATCTGTAATTTGAGCACTTGTTTTTCTTATTCCTAAAGCGCCAAAATCTATTTTAAGTTGATATGAAGGTTTTCTAGCTTTCGGAAAATCATTTACTTCAATAATAGTTCCTATTCTAAAATCTACTTTTAGAAAATCTTCAAAAGTTATTTCTTCTTTCATAATTCTCAACACTTCATTAAGTAAACTAGTTCCTCCCTAATTTTTGAATTACCCAAAGCGGCCCAATTAGTAAAAACTGCAAATCTTTTACAAAAGAAGGCTTTTTACCTTCTACTTTATGTCCCCAAAACTGGCCAATCCAACCAAAGACAAAAATAGTTAAAGAGGCATATAGTAGGTTTACGTTGTTACCCAACCAGAAATTTCCAATAATACAAAGTAGCATAACAAATAGCATTTCTATAAAATACCAAAATCCTAAACGCATGTAAAAGAATGAGATAATAACGCCAATAATTGCTGCCCAGTTTTCTACTAATGGGTTGTATAAGCCAAAAGTATTTTCTAATAAGGTAGCGGGTATACTCATTAAAAGACCAATTACACTAAAGAAAATTACGGGAACACAAATATAATGTACTCTTTGGTTGGTTGTATTTTGATGACTAACAGCGTATTCATCAAACCATTCTTGTGCAGTTCTCATATTTCTAAAATTTAGAATTTAAAGATATGAGTATTTTAATACATAGAAAAATAAAAAATTGAAATGCAATTTATTTATAATAATTATTGCAAAATATGCTACTAAATCTATTTTTTATTGAGCATCTCTAATGTTCTCAAAGACCCTCTGTTTTCTGGGTTTATAGACAATGCTTTTTTATAATTTACAATGGCATTTGTGGTGTCTTTGTTTTTTAAATATGCATCTCCTAAGCTATCGTAAGTGTTTGAACTAGTGGGATATAAGAACGTGTTTATTTTTAATATTTCAATAGCACTATTCAAATGTTTATTATTTAGATAGTTGTAGCCTACTCTGTTTAAAACACTTTGTTTAATAGCTGGATTTAAAGAATCTGTTTCCTGAATTTTAAGAAATCCAATTTTGGCATTCTTAAAATCTTTTGCATTAAAATATTCTTTTGGTGTTTTTTCACCTGTATTCATTTTTCTAAACTGATATTTAACCCCTTTGTGTTCTGTCTTTTCCACCAATTCTATGTGCATCTTCGGGGTTGTAACAAACATTATTTTCTCGTTTAACTCTTTCATGTAAAAAGAACTATCATTTATTTGAAGCGGCTTTATACCTTCTCTACCGCGCCACTTTACTAACAATATTTTTTCTTTATAATATACTTCTAAGACCTCATTAGCATTAAATAAATAGCGGCCAGTGGTGCCAGTAATAAAAGTTTTAGAGTTTCCAGAATTTGAACAACTTAGACAGATTAGAAGTAAGAAAGAAACTAATAAATAATTTTTCATAATGGTTGGGTTAATTCTCCTTTATAGACGATTGGTTGATAGGTTTTGTTACAATTTTAGCTTAAAAAATAACAACATTATATTTTAAATATTAAGAGAACGGTTTAGATTCTTCTTTCTTAATTTTTTATTTCACAAATTTAGGAGTAAGAATGTATGCATTCACAAACACAAAAACTCTTAAATGATTCTAAATATTTTCAACAAAGTTTAAAAATACCTTTTTATGCAGTTCAAGATCTAAATCAGGAGAAAGAGAAGCACGCACAATATAATCTTTGTCGTCCTCTTTAGTCGTTCCTTGTGTGGATGTTGCAGGAATCGTCCAATAACACCCTTTTAATTGCCCATAACTTACACAGAATTTACTCTCATTGGGTATTTCTGTAATCATTAAATTAATTAACTTTAAATTTAAAACTCTCTTATTAGATTCTCTTTCTGTGTCCGTGGTTCCTGTAGTAGGAAGGTCTAGTGAAAAAACAGAGGGTGTAAAACCTTGTTGTGCCAATTCTTCTGAAACAAAATTAATTTTAGCTGTTGGTAAAGTTTCCGTAATAAAATTTACAAACGCATTCGTATTTTTATATGCGTCCTCAATTCTTTGATTCATAGATGGTAATTGATTTGCTAATATTTCCATTTGAAGCAAGGTTGCTTCATTATCGCAAAGTTTAAGATGTAACTCTATTTTTTCTATTAAAGTCTCCGTTTTTATATTGCCTACGCAGTAACCTGCGGTGCACTTTCCACCACTTGGAAACTTAGAGCCACTAGCATATGAAATAGCTCTAATTGAAGATAATATTGCTTTTTCTCCTAAGAAATGTACATTCGGACAAAAAGTTTGGTCTAAAATAAAAACAGGATCTACGGCGATATCACCAGAAGCAGTTGTTCGTTCTTTACTTAAAACTTCCTTTAGTTTCATTAGGTCGGGTACTTCAACTCTTGGGTTTGTAGGAATTTCTGCAATAATATAAGGTACACCGTTTTCTTTTGCAATTTTAGTTAAAACAGTATCAATACTTTGTACCATATCATTGGCTCCATCTACAGGTAAATCTACCACTTCAACCATTTCTAAACAGGCAGCAACACGTCTTGCTTGATCATTTGTACCACCATAACAATTTGGCGGAACAATAATTTTAATAGCTTTTCCTGGGTGTTTTTCTAAGGCATCATGAATTAAGCCCATTATAATAGCATACTGAATAGACAAACCGCTAGAACCAACCAAAGGCTTTGTGGTGGTGCCGTTAATTTCTTTAAGAGAATTTAAAACACTTATTTTATCTGCTTCAAAATTATTTTTTGGATGCACAATAGCCATTGCTGTTAAAAGATATTTTAATGCGGCAAGAGCATTTACAGGCGTCATTGCTATAGTTTCTCTTCTTCTTACATGCTGTATGTCTGAAATATAATGCTCGTTTTGTATACCATTTATGACCAACATACTTCCTAAGTTTGCATAGTTATGAATGTGAAAATCGATATTTTTGGTACTATTGAAGCTACCAATTTTTTCTTGTTCAGAAATAAAAATTGTACTGCCTTCAAATAAGGAAACAGCTGCAGAATCTTCAACTTTATGCATTTCAAATTTATAACCGTATACTTTTCTTAGAATTTCTGCATCAAAAAAAGTTGGTAATTCGTGGGTGTAATTAATTTGTGTCTTTTTATTTTCTAGTAAGTTATTTCTAAGAATAGCTAATATTGGTATTGTTTGTGATGAAAAACTAATTACATTTTCAGATTTCTGATGGCTTAAGTTCGCAATTGCCCATTCTAGAATACAAGACAGTGGGTGGCCTAGACGAATATAATCGTAAGCAGTAGGCAATCCATTCAATGCAGAAGCTGTTGTATTATTTTTGTTAAATAAAGTTTCAAATTGGTCTAAAAACGCTGTTTTAGCTAGTTTTTCGTCATAAATATCTAGTCTATGCGTAGTTAGGTTCAGCCAACTTGTTGGCATGTTTTCTAGTACTTTACTTATATATTTTAGGGTTTTACTGTCTTGCATAATTCACGTTTTAAGAAAGATTGCTAAGATACATTATTTAGAATTTTTGTGGTGTTCTGCGTATTTTGTTTTTAGCGAATATTTAAATGAATAAAAAAAGATTATTTAAGTAATCAGATTTTATCAAATTAATAAAACCATTCGACTATAAAATTAATAGACATCGTATTTTAAAACGAGTCAAATATTTGATTTTCAAATATATAAAACTATCTATATCGGTTGAAAATAATACCAAAACATGCATTAAGCGCAATAAAACCCAATAAAAACCTTATTTTTGAATACTGATTATAATTTGAATAATTAAAGAAGAAAAAAAATGGCAAATACATTATTTGATAAGGTTTGGGATTCACACGTTGTTCGTCAGGTTAAAGACGGGCCAGATGTGTTTTTTATAGACCGTCATTTCATCCATGAGGTTACAAGTCCTGTAGCTTTTCTAGGATTAGAAAGTAGAGGAAATAGTGTTGTATATCCTGCGCGTACATTCGCAACAGCAGATCACAACACACCAACAATAAATCAGCATTTACCAGTAGCAGACCCTTTATCTGCAAATCAGTTAGATGCTTTAGAAAATAATGCTGCAAAGTATGGTATTTCGCATTGGGGTTTAGGAGATGAAAATAACGGAATTGTGCATGTTGTAGGTCCAGAAAACGGAATTACATTGCCAGGTGCAACCATTGTTTGTGGAGATTCTCATACCTCTACCCATGGTGCTTTTGGTGCAATTGCTTTTGGTATTGGTACTTCAGAAGTAGAAATGGTACTTTCTACACAATGTATCATGCAACCCAAACCTATGAAGATGCGTATTAACGTAAACGGAAAATTAGGCTTAGGTGTAACTCCTAAAGATGTTGCTTTGTATATTATTGCAAAACAAACAACTTCTGGTGCAACAGGTTATTTTGTTGAATATGCAGGAGACGTTTTTGAAGACATGTCTATGGAAGGAAGAATGACCGTCTGTAACTTATCTATAGAAATGGGTGCAAGAGGAGGAATGATTGCTCCAGATGCAAAAACATACGAATATATTAAAGGACGTGCACAAACACCTAAAGGTTCAGCTTGGGACAAAGCCATGAAGTATTGGGAGACTTTATATACTGAAGAAGGTGCAGCCTTTGATGTAGAGCACACTTACCAGGCTTCAGATATAGAACCAATGATTACGTATGGTACAAACCCAGGAATGGGAATGGGCGTAACAAATTCAATACCAACTGCAGAAAGTCTAGAAGGTGGTGTAGAAACGTACAGAAAATCTTTAGGATATATGTCTTTTAATGAAGGTGATTCTATGATTGGCAAAGAAATTGACTTTGTATTTTTAGGTTCTTGTACAAACGGTAGAATAGAAGACTTTAGAGGCTTTTGTTCAATTATTGAAGGAAGACAAAAAGCAGCAAATGTTACAGCTTGGCTAGTACCGGGTTCACATAAAGTAGTAGATCAAATAAAGGCAGAAGGTTTAGATAAAGTTATTACAGCGGCAGGCTTTGTTTTAAGAGAGCCAGGTTGTTCTGCTTGTTTGGCAATGAATGATGATAAAATTCCTTCAGGGAAGTTATCCGTTTCAACATCTAACAGAAACTTTGAAGGAAGACAAGGGCCAGGTTCTAGAACACTTTTAGCTTCGCCACTTGTTGCAGCAGCATCTGCAGTTAATGGCGTAGTAACAGATCCTAGAACATTACTAGTAGGTTAGTAATATAAGCATTAAGCATCCCGCAGTGAGGGTTTATAGGAGTGAAACCTGTCTAAATAAAATAGATTATAAAATTAAATAAGTAATGCCAACCGATACTGGCAACTGAATACGAAACAACATGGCTTACGATAAATTTGGAGTATTAACTAGTACAGCATACCCGTTACCAACAGAAAACGTAGATACAGATCAGATTATACCCGCTCGTTTCTTAAAGGCAACAGAACGTGTAGATTTTGATGTGAATTTTTTCCGTGATTGGAGATACAATCAAGACGGAACACCAAAACCAGAATTTCCTTTAAACAAAGAAATTTATGCAGGTTCTAAAATCTTAGTAGGTGGTAGAAACTTTGGTTCTGGTTCTTCTAGAGAACACGCCGCTTGGTCTGTTTATGATTTTGGATTGCGTTGTGTAATTTCATCGGCATTTGCAGATATCTTTAAGAATAACTGTTTAAATGTAGGTGTTTTGCCAGTGCAAGTCTCTGCAGCCTTTGCAGATACTTTATTTGCGGCAATTATGGCAGATCCTAAAGCAGAAATACATGTAGATTTACCAAACCAGAAAGTAACTTTACTTGCTACAGGGCAGTCTGAGTCTTTTGCAATTAATACCTACAAAAAAGACAATATGCTAAATGGTTTTGATGATATAGATTATTTAAAAAACATTGAAGGTGAGATTACTGAATTTGCAAAAACAAGACCGTTTTAGGGTTTAGTTATGGTAAGAAGAAAGATTGAAATAATGGATACGACACTGCGTGATGGCGAACAAACATCAGGAGTTTCGTTTTCAGTTTCCGAAAAATTAACCATTGCAAAATTACTTTTAGAAGAATTAAAAGTAGACCGTTTAGAAATAGCTTCTGCTAGAGTTTCTGAGGGCGAATTGCAAGCAGTTAAAAAAATAACTTCGTGGGCTAAAGAAAACCAGTGTTTAGATAAAATAGAGGTTTTAACTTTTGTTGACGGAGGAAAATCAATCGAGTGGATGGTAGAAGCTGGCGCGAAAGTTCAGAATTTATTAACCAAAGGTTCTTTAAATCATCTAACACATCAGCTAAAAAAAACACCAGCACAACATTTTACTGATATAAAAAACAACATAGATTCGGCTTTTAAACAAGGTATTAAAACCAATGTTTATTTAGAAGATTGGTCTAACGGAATGCGAAATTCTAAGGCTTATGTTTTTGAGTATTTAGATTTCTTAACAGCACAAAAAATAGAACGAATTTTATTACCAGATACTTTAGGAGTTTTAACTCCTGATGAAACTGCTAGGTTTATAACAGAAGTTCGCGAGAAATACCCAACAACCCATATAGATTTTCATGGTCATAACGATTATGATTTAGGTGTTGCCAATGTAATGGAGGCCGTAAAAGCGGGTGCTAATGGTTTGCATTTAACGATTAACGGAATGGGAGAGCGCGCAGGAAATGCGCCAATGGCAAGTGTTATTGCCGTGATTAATGACTTTTTAAAGGAGGTAGAAATTACTGTAAACGAAAAAGCATTAAACAAAGTAAGTAAGTTTGTAGAAACATTTTCTGGCTTTAGAATTCCTGTAAATAAACCTGTTGTAGGTGCAAATGTTTTTACGCAAACTGCAGGAATTCATGCAGACGGAGACAATAAAAACAACCTTTATTTTAACGATTTAATGCCAGAGCGTTTTGGTAGAAAACGTAAATATGCGCTAGGTAAAACATCTGGAAAAGCCAATATTCAAAAGAACTTACAAGACTTAGGTTTAAGTTTAAATGATGACGAGCTAAAGAAAGTTACACAACGTATTATAGAGTTAGGTGATAAAAAAGAAGTAGTATCTCAAGAAGATTTACCCTATATAATTTCTGATGTTTTAGACAGTAATACTATTGAAAAACGGGTTGTTGTAGAAAATTATGTACTTACACATTCTAAAGGATTAAAGCCGTCTACTACCATTAAGTTAAAAGTAGAAGGCGTTATTTATGAAGAGCATGCGCAAGGAGATGGGCAGTTTGATGCCTTTATGAATGCTTTAAAAAAGCTTTATAAAACACATAGTAAAAAGGAATTACCTAAGTTAATAGATTATGCAGTAAGAATTCCGCCAGGAAGTAATTCTGACGCCTTATGTGAAACTATTATTACTTGGAAAGGGGAAGAAAAAGAATTTATTACTCGTGGTTTAGATTCAGATCAAACAGTATCTGCAATTAAAGCTACAGAGAAAATGTTAAATATTATTTAAAAATTTATATTTAAAAGAGGCAATCATTGCCTCTTTTAAATTTTAATACACATAAAAAAATGAAATTAAATATTGCATTATTAGCAGGAGACGGAATTGGACCAGAAGTAATAGATCAAGCTGTAAAGGTTTCTGACGCTATTGCAAAAAAATTCAATCATGAAATTACTTGGAAACCAGCATTAACTGGTGCAGCAGCAATTGATGCCGTTGGAGAACCTTACCCAGATGCAACACATGATATTTGTGTGGCTTCAGATGCCGTTCTGTTTGGTGCAATTGGGCATCCAAGATTTGATAATGATCCTACTGCAACGGTAAGACCAGAGCAAGGATTGTTAAAAATGCGTAAGAAATTAGGCTTATTTGCAAATGTAAGACCCACCTTTACATTTCCCTCGTTATTAGATAAATCTCCTTTAAAAAGAGAGCGTATAGAAGGAACCGATTTGGTTTTTTTACGTGAATTAACTGGAGGAATTTATTTTGGTGAAAAGGGTAGAAGAGATGGTGGAGAAACTGCTTTTGATAATTGTGTGTACACAAGGGCTGAGGTGCAGCGTATAGCGGTTAAAGGTTTTGAATTGGCAATGACACGTGGTAAAAAACTATGTTGTGTAGACAAAGCAAATGTTTTAGAAACTTCTAGATTATGGAGAGAAACTGTACAAGCAATGGAAAAGGATTATCCGGAAGTAGTAGTCTCTTATGAGTTTGTAGATGCGGTTGCCATGCGTTTAGTGCAATGGCCAAATAGTTATGATGTATTAATTACTGAAAACTTATTCGGAGATATTTTAACAGATGAAGCTTCTGTAATTTCGGGCTCTATGGGTTTAATGCCAAGCGCATCTGTAGGAACAGAAAATGCTTTGTTTGAGCCTATTCACGGCTCATATCCTCAAGCGACAGGGTTAAACATAGCAAACCCAATGGCAACTATTTTGTCTGCGGCAATGTTATTTGAACATTTTGGCTTGCAAGCAGAAGGTAAAGCAATTAGGGCTGCTGTAAATAGTGCTTTAGAAAAAGGAATGGTAACAGAAGATTTAGCAGACGGTGGCAAGGCTTATGGCACAAAAGAAGTTGGAGATTGGTTAGCAGCAAGTATTTAAAACTTTGCTTACTTCTTAATTAAAAAAAGTCCTTTGAAAAAAGGACTTTTTTTAATAGATATCATTTACAATCCTTTGTAATTTATTGGCTATTATATTTTAATAGAATTTTGCAAAAAGATTTATCAAAACGATTATAAACTAAATTCTTTGATTTTATTTTTTTTCTTTCAGAAAGCCTTATTTATTTCTAATCCAATATGAAAACTATATTCTACTAAATTAACTTCCGTTTTTTTTAATTATATCTTATTAAAAATAAGCTAAATATTTTTGAACCTGCTTTTTGCTAAATAGTATTTAGTTTTTAGAAGATTTCTTATATATAGGCTGGCTTTTTTAGCTTTAAATGATTCTTTTTAGAAATCTCCAAAAGCAACATGTTCTTGGTTATATATTAAATTAATAATTGTATTTATTTATTTATTTATTTTTCAATTATCCAATTTTCTGCATATCTCAATGCAGAAGCAATTAAATTGTTTCGGTCTTTCGCTTTATTTTCAAAATTATCTAGAGTCTCTCTACTCAACTTCCTTCCATTTACAAAAACACTTCTTGGTTTTTTTAATGCAGACAAGTCTAACAACGGATTCTGATCAATTAATATCAAATTGGCAATTTTACCTACTTCAACGGTTCCCATATTATTCATAATCGCGTGTGTTTTTGAAGCATTTACTGTTGCCGTTTTTAGCACTTCGTAATTAGAAAGGCCGGCTTCTTTATAAAAGGTAAGTTCTTGATGAATAGAAAACCCTGGTATAGTTATGCTTATTCCAGCATCTGTCCCACAGATAAATGTAACCCCAACTTTATGTAGTTTTTTGATGATTTTTATATGAAAATCATGCTGTTCTTTTATCGTATTAACAATCGAAGAATCTCTTAATTTAGAAGTATACCATCTTTCAAATTGGGCTTTAGTTTCTACTTTTCTAATAAGAGGATTCATGAATTGCAATTGTACATCTTCTAGAATATAATCATCTATTAGCATTTGATAAATGTTATTATAAACTGTTAATGTAGGACTAAAAGCAGTTTGTTTTGATTTCTCAAAATCATTAATTACTGTTGTTAATTTTAAGGTATCTAATCTATAATTTAAAGGTTGCTGTATAATATCTTCTACATGTTCTATAGATTTTATTTGAGAATTAAAATGATAGGAATACGCAACTTTCTGAGAAGGATGAGAAATAACATCCATATCAGAAATTATTGCTTGTTTTAGAACCGCATCAAATATATTTTCAGTTAAACCGTAATAGGTTTTAATAAAGTCATATCCTCTTTTTTTATATGAAATCACTTTTTCTTTGGCTTCAGCTGGGCTCATAAGGTTTAAATTATCATTTCCAATAAATTCTGGACCCGTTAGTTTAGGACCAGTTGTAAAAAATATAGGAGAAATAATCTTATTATTTTTTATATCTTCTTTAATTCTTAAATGCATTGGCATTCCCCATAAGTTACGAACAGATGTAACACCGTTAGAGAGATATAAGCCAAGTTCATATCTATCCCATAAATGAACGTGCATGTCTATTAAACCCGGCATAAGGTATTTATTTTTTGCATCAATAATTTTAACATCCTTAATTTTAATATTGTTGGAGATGTTTTGAATTAACCCATCTTTGATGTACACCATTTTATTTACTAAAATAGTGTCTTGATTCATTGGAAGTATATTTACATTGGTAATTAAATAAGTGTTATTCGCCAGTGTAGTATTCTCAATTTTTAGGTAATTGGTGTTTTGTTGATCTATAAAGAGAATAAAAACTACAAATATTAAACAAAGACCGAATACTATGGTGATAAATTTAAGAATTCGTTTTATTAATTTCATGTGGTATTTAATTATGGTAAAACTATGTTTAGAAATTTAGTAGCTTTGGCGATGAACAAAATTAGTAAAAGATAACGAACTAGATAAAATTAACAAAGAATTTAAAAAGAAGACGTAGTTAATAGCTTGTTATATAAATTATTGAGTTTTTTTTAGTCTGTTATTTTTCTCATTATCCATTCTAAAGGTCCAGACTTTTTGTGTTTTTTCCAAATTACAGCGAATAAAATACAAAGTAAACTAAATAAGATTGCATAGGTAATAGAAAATTCAATGGTGTATTTTCCCATCTTAGAAGGGTTTATAACTTCAATCATTCCCATTCCAATAAGAACGTGTGCCACGTAAAAGGTCAATGCTAATTGTCCTGTTTTATGGAGAGCATTAATAATTAAACTGTTTTCATATTTCTTTGCAATGAGTATACAGGCTGAAATTATTGCAAAAGCAACTGCAATGCCGTTAAACATATAAATAGGTAAAGGTGGCATCGGTTTTGTTCCTAATATTGTCTCTAGTTCTGCTACCGCTTCTTGGTTTCCTTCTGATAAAATTGAGATAGACAAATAGGACAAACCTTGAATAGCAATAAAAATAATAGTACTCATCCAAAAAGTTTTTCTTAGGAATTTATTATTATTTAAATCTTGTTTTCCAAACCAATAGCCAAAGAGCATAAAGGCAGTCCAAGGAAATGCTGGATGAAAGCCGTTAAAAAACAGATTTCTTATAAATCCCTTAAACGTCCAAAGATTTTGATAATCTAAGGTTTCAAAATTCCAACCTGCCTCGTAATTTAAAACTGTTATTAGAATTGGATAGGCTAAAATTATGGCGATACCTAAAATTAAGATTGTATGCTCTTTTTGGGTTAAGAGTACTAATGTAATTGCCATATAAATACCGTAAAAATGTAGAATATCTGCTGGCCAAATTGAGATATAAGAAATTCCGAGAATAAAGAGAAATAAAGCTTTTTTAGCGATTCTAATCTGAGTTATTTTTAATTTAGCTTTATCATTACTTTTAATTGCAGAGTTTGTCATTAAGGCAAGTCCAACACCAGCCAAAACAACAAATGTAGCGGCGGCTTTCCCATCAAAAATACTAGCAAACGATTTTACCCAAGATTGCCCATTATCTCCAAGTACAACTTTAAAATTAACGATAATCATTCCAATAACTGCCAGTGCTCTTGCTACATCTATCCCTATTATTCTTTGTTTCATTCTATAGTTTCCTTAGCTTGTATTTAAAGAGACGCCTTGTTTTAAATAATGGTTGTCTCGGTCTTTATATTTAATTTAGAACTGTTCTTTTATAAAGGAATAGTTATAAATTTTAAAGTTAGTAAATAAATTACAGATAGAAAGTCCTTGAAGATTTTTGAAAGTAGGCTAGAAGAGAATACTTCAATTTACATCGTTTTGCCACTAACTTTATTTTTTTATTTTCCTATGGTTACTATTCATTTTTAGTATTTTACTAAATACAATAAGTTTTAGTTTCGTAAAAAGCGGTACTAGTTTCACCAAACAATACAATCTGCCTTTTTAGTTTTTTCTATGGGAATAACTAAATCAGGTTTTAATTCCATTCTTTTCCGATTAATGTGGACCCTAATTTTTATAATTACTTTTTGTTT